>Ga0163215_100098_pt1 | contig 276745 bp, 269 predicted proteins | sample SynspAceP_FD_185934 | JGI IMG/M metagenome (GOLD analysis project Ga0163215, IMG submission 185934) | Saline lake microbial communities from Ace Lake in Antarctica - Synechococcus sp. Ace-P (Hybrid Assembly) | ecosystem: Environmental > Aquatic > Non-marine Saline and Alkaline > Saline | place... | reverse complement strand
GAAGCCAATGGCTATGCCGGGATCATCGAAGCCGCCGCTTGAGGCGACGCCGAATGGATGGACCGCAAGGTCAGGAGAGACAGGCATGAACATGCAGACAAAGCCGCCACACACTGCAGCAGAGCAGGCGATCCTCGACAGTTTTGCCAATATGGTCGGGCAATTGCCGGGTGATGCGCCAGTAACTGCAGCGCGCGACAAGTTGCTCACGACAATCAGCAAGGCTGGTCTTCCGACCCGGCGGGTTGAAAGCTGGCATTACACGGACCTGCGCAGCCTGCTGCGCGACGTTCCGAAACCGGGCGGTGGTTCCTCCGCCGCACGGATTGATCCGCTGGTGCGTGGCAGCTTTGTGCTGCCGGTTGTTCAAGGCCGGAGCTCTGATATGAGCGCGCTTGAGGGCATGGAGCTTGAGCCGTTCATGGACCTTCTGGTTTCTGGCGAAGCGGCGAAGGCTCTGGTTGAGCGCGGTTCTGATGATCTGATCGGCCAGCTCAATGGTGCTTTTGTCGGTGATGGTTACAACTTCTCGATTGCTGCTGATCGGACAATCGAAGAGATCATCGAGATCCAGTCTGTCCAGTCCGGAGGCCAGGTGCACAACCGCTTTGTGGCGGCTTTCGGAGCCAAGGCCAAGGCTACCGTGATTGAGCGCCACCTTGGTGACAAGTCCGAGGCCGGTCTGTCGACGTCAATCAGTACGCTTGATCTGGCCGACGGCGCCGAAGTGACCTGGATCATCCAGCAGGGCTGCGGCGAAGACGATCAGCATCTGGGGCAGCTTACCGCACGGCTTGGTGCGGATGCCACGCTGAAGGTCTATGTGATCAATGCCGGTGGCAAGCTGGTACGCCAGGAGCTGCATATCGATGTGGCGGGCGAGAGCTCGCATTTCGATCTTCGCTGCGTCAACCTGCTGGCGGGCGAAAGCCACACCGACGTAACCTTGACGCTTGGTCACACCGTGCCCAACACCACGTCCAAGGAGATTGTCCGCAACGTGGTTCTGGACCGCGCGCGCGGTGTCTTCCAGGGCCAGATCCGGGTGGCGCAGGTGGCGCAGAAAACCGATGCGCAGATGGCCTGCAACACGCTGCTTCTGTCAGATGATGGTGAGTTTGCGGCCAAGCCGGAACTTGAGATCTTTGCCGATGACGTGATCTGTGCGCATGGCGCGACAGTGATCGATATCGACCATAATCACCTGTTTTATCTGATGGCGCGCGGCATCACCGAGAAATCGGCGCGCGGACTTCTGGTCAATGGCTTTGTCGATGAACTGGTTGACGAACTCGACAATGAAGAGCTCGTTGATGTGCTGAAAAATCTTATAGAACAGTGGCTTGCTGATCATGGCTGAGGTTCTGAATCAGGTTTATGACGTTGAGGCTGTGCGCAAGGATTTTCCGATTCTGTCGCGCACGGTCTACGACAAGACGCTGGTCTATCTCGACAATGGCGCATCGGCGCAAAAGCCTCAGGTCATGATTGACGCGGTCTCTCATGCCTATTCGAATGAATACGCCAATGTGCACCGGGGCCTGCATTTCCTGTCCAATGCAGCGACCGACGCTTACGAGAACGCCCGCGAAATCGTGAAGCGGTTTCTCAATGCGCCGTCGGTCGACAATGTGGTGTTCACCAAATCGACCACCGAGGCGATCAACACCGTCGCCTATGGCTACGGCATGCCGCATATCGATGAGGGCGACGAGATCATCGTCACTATCATGGAGCACCATTCCAACATCGTGCCCTGGCATTTCCTGCGCGAGCGTCAAGGTGCGAAGATTGTTTGGGTTGGTGTCGACGATCAGGGTAATTTTGATCTTGATGATTTCCGCAAGGCACTGACCGAGCGCACCAAGCTGGTGGCAATCACGCATATGTCCAACGTGCTTGGCACGATCGTCGATGTGAAGGAAGTCTGCCGCATCGCCCATGAGCGCGGCGTCAAGGTGCTGATCGATGGCAGCCAGGCGGCGGTCCACATGCCGGTGGATGTGCAGGATATTGATTGCGACTGGTATGTGATGACCGGCCACAAGCTCTATGGCCCCTCGGGCATTGGCGTTCTCTACGGCAAGACCGAGGCGCTCAAATCCATGCAGCCCTTCATGGGCGGTGGCGAGATGATCGTCGATGTGAGCGAAGACAGCGTCACCTACAATGACCCGCCGCACCGGTTTGAAGCCGGTACTCCACCGATCGTGCAGGCGATCGGGCTGGGCGCTTCGCTTGAGTATATCGAGAAGCTTGGCCGCGAGCGCATCGCCGCGCATGAGGCGGATCTCGCGGCCTATGCCCAGGAAAAGCTCTCGGCAGTCAATGCGCTGAGACTTATCGGCACCGCGCCGGGCAAGGGCGCGATCTTTGCCTTCGAAATCGAGGGCGTTCACGCGCATGATATCTCGATGTTGATTGACCGCTCAGGCGTGGCGGTGAGGGCGGGTACGCATTGCGCCCAGCCGCTGCTCAAGCGCTTTGGTGCAACATCCACTTGCCGGGCCTCTATGGGGCTGTACAATACCCGTGCGGAAATCGATGTGCTGGTGGAAGCACTCGACAAGGCACGGGCATTTTTCTCGTAAAGGAGCAAAGCCAATGAGCGACGCACCCGAAACTGAAAATGCTGAACCGAATGTCGCGGTTGTGACGTCGGCGATCCCGCGCGAAGAACTGGCGCGGCTGAGCGATGACATCATCTCGGCGCTGAAAACCGTCTATGATCCGGAAATTCCGTCCGACATTTATGAACTCGGCCTGATCTACAAGATCGATATCGAGGATGACCGCATGGTCAAGATCGCGATGACGCTGACCGCACCTGGCTGTCCGGTGGCCGGTGAAATGCCCGGCTGGGTGGAAAACGCCGTCAACACGGTGGAAGGTATCTCCGGCGTTGAGGTGTCGATGACGTTTGACCCGCCTTGGACACCGGACCGGATGAGCGAAGAAGCGCAAGTCGCGGTCGGCTGGTACTAAGCTGCTTCTGAACTTCTGCTTTGGACCCAAAACTTATGCATCTCGTCGTATATTTCTCGGGTGGCGACATTGAAGTTTAGATAGATGTTTGGCGATACAATATGAAGGATTACGTCACCGCTGCTGCTGTATAGTGCGAAGCTTTGTTTCGTCTTGTCTCCCAGAACATCAGTGACGTATTTTTTATCGATATGCATCGCTATGGCAAGTGTGTTGCCATACCGCCCTATTTTAGTCGTTTCCAGCTTTTTTATTTCGGTCCATGGCAGTAATTTTGAATATAGTCTCATGTCTATAACGCCATTTTCGTCGATCGTTAATGTTGTTTTCTGAGGCGTTAAAAGCTTGTAGGTGGAAAATAGCGCTAGTATAAAAAATATAGACATGAACAAATATTCTACATGCACGTTTCCAGATGATTTTCCGTCATACATGAATCGTGGATTCTGGGAATCGAAGTAAGATAAAGTTATTATTGATGCTGAGATAAGAAAAAGTAGGAAAAAATCGACTTTCCTTGTTTTGTATGTGGTCCTATTTCTAGTTGAATTTTGCATCTGAAAAATGTGGCGCTATGTGTTGTGTTTTCGTTCTTAGACTGCGGCTACCCTATCCCTGAAGGCCGGTCTGGTCAAAATAACCCCTATCTGAAAACGGGATATCTAAGTCACTGATACGGCAGGCCGTGCCGTCGTCGGCTGTGATCGATAATCCAACCGGCATTTGGGTTTTCGCTTCTTGTTAAGTTGACTGCTCCACACTACATTCATGGAACGAAGCAGCGGGCCTTTAACCCGCGTGGCTTAAGGAGACCGTGATGGGTTTTGCCGTAATGACTTTGACGCCGGCTGCGGCCGAGCGTGTCAAAACAGTTCTGAGAACATCGGATGGTGCTGAGGGCATTCGCGTCAGCATCAAGAAGGGTGGCTGCGCCGGGATGGAATACGCCATCGATCTGGCGACGGAAACCAATCCAAAGGACGACAGGATCGAACGCGACGGGGCGACAGTTTTCGTAGCGCCCGAGGCTGTGCTTTATCTGCTGGGCACCGAGATGGATTACGAAGTCACCAAGCTGCGCTCCGGATTTGTGTTCAACAATCCAAACCAGACCTCGGCCTGCGGCTGCGGCGAGTCCGTTGAGCTCAAGCCTGCCGATCTGGCCAAGCTGGCCGAAGCCGGCAATCCGGTGGTTCGGGCCGATTGATCTGGTCGGTATCTCACGCAGGTTGAGTTAAGACGTTTGCAAGTTGAGTCCCGAAACGCCCGCAAGTCGCTGATTGCGGGCGTTTTTGTGTTTATGGCTAACTGCGCATCTTCTCGCCCATCGGGTCAAACGGTGCTTCCAGCGCGATCCGGGCCGGGCGGCGGATGCCCATGATTTCGATCTCGAACATGCCTGCGTCGCCATTGGTCGCCAGTGCCGCCGGGATATAGCCCTGCGCCATCGAGCTGCCAATGGTGTGGGCATAGCCGCCGGAGGTGATCCAGCCGACGACGCGCCAGTCGCCATCGCGCAGTGTGCCGCCTTCGGGCTTGGCGATCTCTTTGCCAACCGCATCAAAGCGGGGCGCGCCATAGCCGTGCGGCGTCTCGACGGTGCCGTAATCGGTGTCGCCGACCTTGGCCCAGACCGGCTCATCGCCCATCACATCGGCATCGAGTGCATCGACAAGGAACGATGTCCGCATCAGTTTTGGCCCGTCGGCATGTTCTTTCGCGGCCGCATCGCGTCCGATGAAATCGTTCTTCGACAGCTTGATGAAGCGGTCCATTGCGCCCTCGTAGGGGCTGTAGATCGGCCGCAGTTCGCGGAACCAGGTCGGGAAATTCTTCTCGAGCCGCATCGACAGCAGCGCCCGCATGCCGAAATCGGCGATGCCGAATTCCTCGCCTGCGGCTTTGATCGCACGGTAGACGGCCAGCTCGTAGCAGGGTTCCATCCAGATCTCGTAGCCCAGATCGCCGGTGTAGGTAACGCGGTTGACCATGCAGGGCGCGCCGCCGACATCCATCTGGCGGAAATCCATGAAGCGGAAGGCGGCATTGGAGACGTCGTCATCGGTGAGCTTGGCGAGCAGATTGCGCGCCTGCGGTCCGGCGATCGACAGGCCGACGAGGGTGAGATCGTAGCGGTGAATGCGGATCGATCCGTCCTTGGGCAGGTGTTTGCTGAACCAGCGCATGTGGTAGCGCTGGGCCGCTGACGATCCCCAGACCATGAAGTCTTCCTCGTCACCGGCCTTGGCGATGGTGAAATCGCCGATCAGCTTGCCGAATTCATTGAGCATCGGGGTCAGCACGAGGCGCCCGGGTTTTGGCATGGTGTTGGTCATCAGATGCGACAGCCAGGCCTCTGCGCCGGGACCGCTGACACGGTATTTGGCGAAGTTGGCGATCTCGGTGACGCCGACGCGCTCGCGCACCGCGCGGACCTCGTTGCCTATATGCTCGAAATCATTGGAGCGGTGGAAGGAGAGCACGTCGTGGGCTTCTTCGGCTGACGGTGCAAACCACAACGGCGTTTCCAGCCCCCAGCTGTCACCCATCACCGCGTGATTGTCGCGGGTCATGACATCATAGAGCGGGGTGGTCTGCTGCGGTCGGGCGGCGGGCAGTTCCTCGTTGGGGAACGAGATCGAGAAGCGGCGGGAGTAATTCTCGCGCACCTTGGCGTTGGTGTAGCGCAGCGTTGCCCATTCGCCGTAGCGCGATACATCCATGCCCCAGATATCGGCGCCCGGATCGCCATGGACCATCCAGTTCGACAGCGCCAGGCCGACACCGCCGCCCTGAGAGAACCCGGCCATCACGGCGCAGGCTGTCCAGTAATTGGTCAGGCCCGGCACCGGGCCCACAAGTGGGTTGCCATCAGGGGCAAAGGTGAAGGGGCCGTTGATGACCTGTTTGATGCCGGCATTTTCCATCGCCGGGAAATGCTTGAAGCCGACTTCCAGCGACGGGGCGATGCGGTCGAGATCAGGCGCAAGCAGTTCGTGACCGAAATCCCACGGCGTGTCGACAGGCGACCAGGGCTTGCAGGCTTTCTCGTAGGTACCGAGAAGGATGCCGGAGCGTTCCTGTCTGGTGTAGATCTCGCCCTTGAAGTCAATGACACCGACGAGCTCGCGGCCGGTTTTGGCTTTGAACTCGAGGACTTCGGGCATTTCCTCGGTGAGCAGATACATGTGCTCCATGGCCAGAAGCGGCAATTCGAGACCAACCATGCGGCCGACTTCGCGCGCCCACAATCCGCCGGCATTGACCACATGGTCGGCCTTGACCGTGCCTTGCTCGGTGACGACGTTCCAGGTGCCGTCGGCCTCCTGGGTCAGTTCGATGACGCGGTTGCGCAGCACGATCTCGGCGCCAAGTTTTTGAGCGGCTTTGGCGTAGGCATGGGTGGTGCCTGAGGGATCGAGATGGCCTTCGACCGGATCCCACAGCGCGCCGACGAAATTGCTCTCGTCCATCAGCGGGAACATCGCCTTGGCTTCGGACGGGGTGATCAGTTCGGTTTCCATGCCGAGATAGCGGCCCTTGGCATGGACAAGGCGCAGGAAATCCATCCGCTCGGGCGTGTCGGCCATCATCACGCCGCCGGTCAGATGCAGACCGCAGGACTGGCCGGAGAGCTGTTCGAGCTCCTCATAAAGGCTGACGGTGTAGGCTTGCAGCTTGGCGACATTGGGATCGCCGTTGAGTGTGTGAAAGCCGCCGGCGGCATGCCAGGACGACCCGGAGGTCAGTTCCGAGCGCTCGATCAGCATGACATCGCTCCAGCCGGCCTTGGCCAGATGGTAAAGCACGGAACATCCGACGACGCCGCCACCGATTACGACTGCCCTGACATGCGATTTCATTCTCTATCTCCAGCTCAAAATTTTGCGGCAGATTGCGAAATCGAAACTCAGGGCACAAGAGGCAAATGCGACATGGCGACACAAAGAAACTTTGCCGGAATGCGAATGCCGCTTGTCACCGGGCGGGTGGCGATCCACATACAACGCTGCAGGCAATTGGTTCCTGCAATTCAAACCGGGGTGTCTTATGACAATTTCCATGTATTCCATGACGGTGCCGTATTATGCCAGCATGCTGACCAATCTGGCTCATGTGCTTACAAAGGCCGAAGCATGGGCAACCGAGCGCAAGATCGATCCGGCTGTGCTGCTCAATGACAGGCTGGCGCCAGACATGTTGGCGATGAAGCGCCAAGTTCAGATTGCCACCGATCATGCCAAGAGCGCGGCGGCGCGTCTGGGTGGAGTGGAAAATCCGTCATTCCCGGATACCGAGGAAACTTTTGCCGAATTGCACGCCCGCATCGCCAAGGTACGCGAGTTCATTCTCAACGTGCCGCAGGCAGGTTTTGATGGCGCGGAAGATCGTGACATCACGCTCAAGGTCGGTCCGCAGGAAATGACCTTTGCCGGCGTGCAATATCTCCAGGGCTATTCATTGCCGAACTTCTATTTCCACATGACCACGGCCTACGCGATCCTGCGGCACAATGGCGTTCCTCTGGGTAAGGCGGATTTTTTCGGTCGCGGCTGACCGCTGATTGGTGACAATTCAGCCCAACAATCCAATTGTTATGCTAAACGCCTATGGATACCTCATGAGTTTGGGCTAATATTGTTCAGCAACCGTTCACCAAGGTTTGCTAGATTGGACGCGATGACTAACGTGCGGGACATAAGCTCTACCGCGCGCGGCTTGTTTTTGCTGCGCAGGGTCAGCGTTGTCTTTTTTTCGGGGCTTGTTCTGACTGCCCAACCTGGTGCCGCGCAGGCGTTTGAGATTTTTGGCCTGAAGCTGTTCGAGAGTGACGCGACTGAAACAGTGAAAGTGGTTGATCCGCTTTCCTATTCTGTCACACTTGAGGTGTCGGGTGATGATCCCGATGGAGCCTTGCGGACAGAACTGGAAGCGGCCTCCCAGCTTGTACAGGGGGTTGAACGTCCGGTTTCGGGTTCGATAGGTCTCATCCAGCGCGCCAATGGCGATTTCGAGCAGCTGATTGCAGCGCTTTATGAAAATGCCCGGTATGGGGGAGAAGTCCGCATTCTTCTCGATGGCAAACGTCTGGCGGATCTGCCGCCTGATTCCAACTTGCGCGGCAGCGGCCCGGTTCCGGTTCGCATTCTGGTGGAGCCTGGCAAACAGTTCCGTTTTGGCGATGTCTCTGTTCGTGATGTCGATGGACGCGCCTATGCGGCCGACGAGCAGGGGCTGACGACTGGTCAGCTGGCAAAATCGACGGTTATTCTTGATGCCGAGAAGGCGCTGGTTCTGGAACTGGAAAAGAGCGGACACCCGTTTGCACAAATCTCCAGCCGTGATGTGGTTGCCGATCATGCGCGCGGTGTGATCGATGTGTCGCTTGAGCTTGAGGCGGGACCGATTGCACCATTCGGCCAGACTGCGGTTGATGGGGCAAAAAGCGTGGACTCCGGTTTTATCGCCAAGATGGCGGGAGTACGCGAGGGCGAGCAGTATGATCCCGTAGCTTTGGCGGCTGCAGAAAAACGCTTGCGGGCGCTCGAAGTGTTTTCAAGTGTGACGGTACGTGGCAGCGAAAGCCTGTCTGCAGATGGCTCCGTTCCGGTTCAAGTCAAGGTTGCAGAGCGCAAGCATCGGTATCTCGGGGCGGGCGCCACCTATTCCTCCACCGATGGCGGCGGACTGGAAGCCTATTGGGGACACCGCAACCTGTTTGGCCATGCTGAAAAACTCCGAATCGAAGGGTCTGTGAGCAGCCTAGGCAAAACCGGGTCAGCCAAGGACATGACCTGGCACGGCGCGGTCCTGTTTGAAAAACCGGGCGTTCTCGGGCCGGCGTCGAAATTCACCTCCCGGCTCGAAGTCGAGCAGGAAAACCCCGATGCCTATCGCCGTTTTTCGGTCGTGGCTGCGGCTGGAGTTTCCTATGAGTTGACCCCGCAGCAGACCGTGTCTGCTGGCGTTGAGGTAGAATACGCCAGGTTGACTGACAGCTTCAATGTCGATCTCGAGACCATTACTGTGGCGCTTCCGCTCGAATATGTTCGCGATACCCGCGACAGCAAGCTCAACCCGACCACGGGAACCCGTTTATCGGTTCTGGTCGAGCCAGCTTATGAAATCAATGGCGGAGCGACTTTCGTCAAGTTGCGTGCCGAGGCTTCTGCCTATCGGGCGCTTGATGCCGATAAGCGCTTCGTGCTCGCCGGCCGGGTAGCCGCCGGATCGATTTATGGCGCCGATCTCGCTTCGATTCCGGCAAACCGCCGGTTCTATGCCGGCGGCGGCGGTTCCGTGCGTGGCTATGGCTATCAGGACATCGGTCCGCTTGATGCGACTGGGTCACCAACAGGTGGCCGCTCGATGATCGAGACATCAGCGGAACTGCGCATCGGTGTTACCGAGACCATCGGAATCGTGCCGTTTGTCGATGCGGGTCTTGTCAGCGCCGGCCAGGATTTTTCCAATACCGAGTTCAAGGTCGGTGCGGGCCTCGGCTTGCGTTATGCCACGCCATTCGGGCCGCTTCGTGTCGACGTTGCCGTGCCGCTGAACAAGGGGCCGTCTGATCCGGATTACGGAATTTATGCCGGGATAGGGCAGGCATTCTGACATGGCCAAGACGCAAAAAAACAAACCCCGTCCGGGCTTGGCCCGGAGCGTGGTCAGCTGGTTTTCCATTGTAGTTCTGTTTCTTCTGGCGGCCGTGGTGTTGGTGTTTACAACGACGCCCGGGGGCCGGATGATTGCTCTGACTTTGAACCGGCTCGGCTCGAGTCCCGCCCAGAGTGTCGAGATCGACAGGATCACCGGATTGCTGTCGGGGTCGACGCGGATCGGGCACGTGCTGCTCAGCGATGCTGATGGCGAGCCTTGGCTTCTCCTGAAGGGGATACAGATCGACTGGTCGCCGCTGGCGCTGCTGAGCGCTGGGCTGGCAATTGATGATCTTACGGTCGATTTTGTTGAACTTGCGCGACTGCCAAAAGGCTCCGAGAGCCAGTCGGATGGCGGCGCATTTGTGCTGCCGCTGGCGTTTGAAATCAAGCGTTTTTCGGCCCCCGATATTCTGGTGGGTGAGCCGGTTGCCGGACGTATCGCCCGGTTTGAAGCCAAGGGCAGCGGCCGTGTCGATGCATCGCTTTCAACGGCGCTGGCCGATCTTGTGGTCAAGCGGATCGACGGCGTCGGCGGAGAACTGACACTGGATGCGGATTATCTGGAGGCAGAAGACCGTTTCAACATTTCGGCAAAGCTCTCCGAGCCCGCCGGCGGGGTGATGGCGTATCTTCTCAGCCTTGCACCCGAGGATGCAATCAGCTTGACAGCGACCTCGCAAGGCTCGCTGGCGGATTGGCGGTTGAACGCTGCCGGAACGATCAATGATGAGATCGTGGCGGAAGCCAATCTGCAGATGGTTGCCGGCGAGGCGGGCGACGCGGTTTCGCTTCAGGCCAACGGAACGTTCGACCGGTTCTTGCCGCCGTCACTGGGGCAGTTGTTTTCGGGACGGAGTGATCTTGTTCTGGAAGGGCTGATTGAACCGGACCGCAATGGAGCGGTGATCGACGTCTTCACATTATCCTCTGCGCAGTTGAGTGCCCAGGCTCATGGCCGTGTGGCGCGGGAGGGTGATGTGGACCTGACAGCTTCTGTTTTGCCACAATCGGGTGCCGCCGCGCTGCAATTTGGTCAGGGTGCGTCCCGGGTAAGCCTAACAGGTTCCAAGGCATCGGTGCGCGTGAGCGGAAATGCCCAGGAAGCCGCAGTGCGTCTCGAATTGTCCGCTGACAGCGTTTCCGGATCCGATTTCAGCGCCGACGGAATGACCGCAGTGGCTGATTTCGACCGCTTTTCGCTGGATACAACAAGCGGAACCGGAAACGTCGACGTCAAAATAGCAACTTTGGGCTCCAGCAATGATGTCGCCGCGCGCGCGGTAGCCGGCGGTGTGGCGATGTCCGGCAAGATTGCACTTGGCGAAGATGGTTCCGTCTCCAGCGACAGACTGCAGGTTCGGACCGGCGTGGCCGCCGTGGCAATCGATGATTTTGCATTCGATGGCACCGGTGGGCTGGTCGCGAGCCTGTCGGGCACCGTTCGCAATGCTGTCCTGTCCGCGCAGGCGCCTGAATTTCTGGGCCCCGATACCGCGTTTGAAGGCAAAGTGTCCCGTGATGATGCCGGTGCAGTGGCGGTAAGCGATCTCAAGCTTTCGTCCGAATTCGCCAAGGCATCCGGCGATGTCACGCTAAGCAGTGAAGGTGAGATCGCGGGTGACATCACGGCAAGCGTCTCAAAGCTTGCCGATGCGGACAGTGCCATCTCTGGCGGTCTGAATTTGACTGCCAACCTCTCCGGCCAATCCTCTGCGCCAGCTTTTGATGTGACACTGACCGGCAATCAGTTGAAACTACAGGGCCGCGACCTTTCGGATCTGATGCTCACGGCTAAAGGGGTGGCTGATCCGGGAGCTCCGCAGGCGGCTGTGGAACTGACTGGCGCACTTGATGGGCAAGCCGTCAATGGCAGCATGGTGTTAGGCCAGGCGGATGGCGTGGTACGGATCAGCCCTTTGCGATTGCAGGTCGCCGATAATCTGATTTCTGGAGATCTTGTTCTCGATGATGCCTATCGCCCCAAAGGGGTAATTGATCTGGATCTCAAGGATGTCGGATCGCTGTCGGCGTTGGCATTGCAGGCCATCAATGGCAGCGGTGGTGGTACGATCAAATTCGATGTTCAAGACGGCAAGTCGGTTGCCGACATCGGCCTCGGATTTCCGGCGCTGTCCGGAGAGGGTTTTTCCATCCGCGATGCCCGATTAAGCCTCACCATTGCCGATTTGCTCGGCGCACCCAAACCCACTGGTACACTTGAAGTGGCAGGTTTGAGTGCAAGCGGAACGGATGTTTCCAACCTCAAGGCGGGTTTCTCACAGTCCGAGAGCTGGACCGTTATCGAAGGCAAGGCGCAGGCCGCCGGACTTCCGGTTTCCATCAATGCGCGGGTGCGGCAGGGAGAGGCTGGAACCGAGCTGGAAGTCGAGACCGCCCGAACGGCGTGGAAAGGTCTGGCGATCAATTTGACTGAACCGGCGCGCGTGGTTGTTCGTGACGGTGTTGCACAGATAGAGCGGCTGGTCATTTCTCCTGGTGGCGGACAGGTGTCCGTAACGGGCTCAGCCGGGCAGACACTGGCTATCGACGTCGCCATTTCCGGCTTGCCATTGACCTCGGTCAACGCTGTTGCACCGGGTGCGGGCCTGTCGGGTGCGCTTTCGGGCAAGGTCAGCATACGGGGCTCATCATCTGCGCCGGTTATAGACTATGATCTCGATGCCAGCGATGTTCGTGCTGCTGCAGCGTCCTCGGTGGCCGATGTGCCTTTGTCGGTCAACGCCAGCGGCGGGTTTGATGGCGGAAAGCTCAGCTTCAACGCCCGGGCGAACGGCAGCGGGCTGGCTTTCACCGCGTCGGGCGGGCTGGAGACATCCGGTGCGCAGGCGATTTCTGCAAAGATAAACGGCAGCGTTCCGTTCTCCCTGCTTTCAGGGGCAATTGCCAAACAGGGATTGGCGCTCACCGGCACGGCTCAGGCTGACATTGCAATTGACGGCTCTGTCGGAGCTCCGCAGATCTCTGGAACCATCTCTACATCGGGTAGCCGTCTGGTCGATGGACGCACGGGCATCGCCATCGACAAACTGTCAGCGGAAATCGGACTTACACCGGGCCAGGCGTCCATCCGTTCATTGTCCGGGGAGCTGTCGTCGGGAGGGCAGATCAGCGGTTCGGGAACCGTGGGACTTGATCCAGCAGAGAGTTTTCCGGCTGACCTCAATCTGAAAGTGGCGCGCGGACGCTATGCCGACGGCCAGATGGTTGCGACGCGTTTTGATGCCGATCTGACGCTGAGCGGGCCGTTGACCGCGCTGCCACAGCTTGGCGGCAGTGTGCTGCTGGATGAGACGACGATCACTGTTCCCGATACGCTTCCGAGCTCGATCTCGCGCCTTGACGTGACGCACAAGAATGCTTCAGCGGACATACTATCACAAGCCGAGCGGCTGTCCGGCGGAAGCGCGGGTGGTTCATCAAACGGTATCGGGCTTGATGTGCAGGTCAGGGCAAGCCGGATTTTTATCCGGGGCAGGGGCATGGACGTGGAATTGGGCGGCTCGTTGCGCTTGACCGGGACGACCGGGACGCCAGTGGCTGCGGGCGGATTTGATCTGGTGCGCGGGCGATTGAGCATTCTGGGTAAGCGGCTTGATTTCACCCGCGGTACTCTCGGGTTTGCCGGTTCTGTGGTGCCAATTCTTGATCTGGCGGCCTCGAGCCAGTCGGGCAGCACCACGGTGACGGTTCTGATCACAGGTCCTGCGGATGCACCGGTATTCAGTTTCACCTCGAGCCCCGAATTGCCCGAGGATGAAGTGCTGGCACAGCTTGTTTTCGGACGTTCGATCAGCAGTCTTTCCCCCTTGCAGATTGCCCAGCTTGCCGAAGCTGCAGGGCAATTGACCGGAGCGGTCAATGGCGGCGGGGTTCTGGAGCAATTGCGCCGTGCAACCGGTGTCGATGACATCGATGTGCGCACCGACGAGGAAACCGGCGCCACGTCGCTCGGTGTCGGCAAATACCTTAACGACCGGACCTATCTCGGGATCGAAAGCGGATCTTCGGCAGGGTCAAGCAAAGCCAAGATCGACCTTGATATAGGCAAGGGTATCAAATTGCGGGGCGAGGCCAGTTCTGACGGGGAAACCAAAGGCGGTATCTTCTATGAGCGCGAATATTGAGTGCCGGCGGCACGGCTTCACCATAAATTGACCTGTTGAGAGACGCCGGACGTGGTTGCCGGTGGTTTGTGCGATTGAAAAACCGGACTTGATGGCCCATCTCTGTTGCAGACATCATAAGCCTTCAAGCAGGGAGTTCCGGTATGGCCAAGACTTTTACCAAAACCGACGATGCAATTGCCAAGCTGACGCCGGAGCAGTTCCGGGTAACCCAGCAGAGCGGGACCGAGCGGCCCTTTACCGGCGAGTACAATGACAACAAGGCGGTCGGCATCTATGTCGACATCGTTTCAGGCGAGCCTTTGTTTGCCTCGTCGGACAAGTTCGACAGCGGCTGCGGCTGGCCCAGTTTCACCAAGCCGATTGAGCCTGCACATGTCGCCGAGATCCGTGATGCCAGCCTCGGCATGATCCGAACCGAAGTCCGCTCGCGGGATGGGGACAGCCATCTGGGACATGTGTTTCCCGACGGCCCGCAGGACCGCGGCGGGTTGCGCTACTGTATCAATTCGGCGTCGTTGCGGTTTGTGGCGAAAGCCGACATGGTGGCTGAAGGCTATGGTGATTATCTTGACCAGGTGGAGGATCTCTAGATGAGCGAACGTGCAGTTCTGGCCGGCGGATGTTTTTGGGGCATGCAGGATCTGATCCGCAAGATGCCCGGCGTCGAAGACACTCGCGTCGGCTATACCGGTGGTGACGTGAAAAACGCCACCTACCGCGATCACGGCACCCACGCCGAAGGGATCGAGATCATGTTTGATCCCAACCGGATCAGCTATCGCGAGATTCTGGAGTTCTTTTTCCAGATCCATGATCCATCGACGCTCAACAGCCAAGGCAATGACCGCGGTATGGCCTATCGCTCGGCTATTTATTACACCAACGAGCAACAGCGCCAGATCGCCCTCGACACCATCGAGGATGTGAATGCGTCAGGGCTGTGGCCGGGCAAGGTGGTGACCGAAGTCGAGCCGGTGGGTGATTTCTGGGAAGCCGAGCCTGAGCATCAGGACTATCTCGAGCGCATCCCGCACGGCTATACCTGCCATTTTGCACGGCCCGACTGGGTGCTGCCCAAGCGTGATGCGGCCGAGTAGGCTCGATTAATACGTCATGGCATTAAAAGCGACCGGTTGATGCCGGTCGCTTGTATTTTCAGAACGCACTTCCACAAGGACGTCACCCATGAGCACCGCAGGATTTCAGTTTGACAATTCCTACGCCCGCGAGCTCGAGGGCTTTTACGTGTCCTGGAAGGGCGCCGAGGTTCCTGCGCCGCGGATGGTTCGGTTCAACCGGGAGCTTGCAACGGAACTCGGACTTGATGCCGGTGCGCTGGACAGTGACGCGGGGGCTGCGATCTTTGCCGGTCATACTGCGCCCGAAGGAGCCGCTCTGCTGGCTATGGCCTATGCCGGGCATCAGTTTGGCGGGTTCTCGCCGCAGCTTGGTGATGGCCGGGCGCTGCTTCTTGGCGAAGTGATCGACATTCACGGCAAGCGCCGTGACATTCATCTCAAGGGCTCCGGACGTACGCCGTTTTCGCGTGGCGGTGACGGCAAGGCGGTGCTTGGGCCGGTGTTGAGGGAATATATCATTGGCGAGGCCATGCATGCGCTTGGTGTGCCGACCACACGGGCGCTGGCGGCGGTGGCGACCGGTGAGCAGATCATGCGGCAGGACGGGCCGGAGCCCGGCGCTGTGCTGGCGCGGGTGGCGTCTAGCCATCTGCGGGTCGGCACGTTCCAGTATTTTGCCGCGCGCGGCGAGACCGAGCGGCTGCGGCAGTTGGCCGACTATGCCATCGCCCGGCATTATCCTGAACTCGGCGGACAGCCGAACCGCTATCTCGGGCTTCTGAAAGCCGTTCGTGACCGGCAGGCGGCGCTGATTGCCAAATGGATGAATTTCGGCTTCGTGCACGGGGTGATGAACACCGACAACATGACGATTTCCGGCGAGACCATCGATTACGGCCCCTGCGCCTTTATCGATGGCTACGACCCGGCAACCGTGTTCAGCTCGATCGACAGCCAAGGCCGCTATGCCTATGGCAACCAGCCGAAGATCGCGCAGTGGAATCTGGCGCGGCTGGCCGAAACGCTGCTTGATCTGATCAATCCCGACGACAGCGATGATGCCGTCCGGCAGGCGGGCGAGGTCATCAACGGTTTTCCGCTTGCCTATGAGCGCGTTTGGCTTGCCGGAATGCGGGCCAAACTTGGATTGCTCCTTGAGGAGCCTGAAGACATGGAGCTTGCCGCTGGGTTGCTTGCTGTTCTTGAAACCCAGAACGCCGATTTCACCCGGGTGTTCCGTAGCCTGGCATTGGCAGCTTCGGGCGATGCCTCCGAAACCCGGGCCCTGTTTGGCAATCCCGCCGGGTTCGATGTCTGGCTGCCGCTGTGGCAGGCGCGGTTGACGCGTGAGGACTTGGCCGTGGAAGATCGTGCAGCCGCGATGAACCGGGTCAACCCGGTCTATATTCCGCGCAATCACATGGTCGAGGCGGCACTGAAATCCGCAACAGATGGCGACCTGGCGCCGTTTGAGCGGATGGTCGAGGTGCTGGATGACCCGTTCACCGAGCGGCCCGGGCTTGAGGTTTTCGCACTTGGAGCGCCGTCGGACTTCGGACCTTACACCACCTTTTGCGGCACCTGAGGCTGTAAGTTGCTGCAATGGCTGTGGCAAATCCGGCGGGGCCGGGCCATAATCGCGGTGTACCAGAAACCGTGAGACATTAGATATGAGCCAGGGCCTGCATCTCGAGTTGGTGGCCCTGGGCATTCTCTCCGCGTTCATTGCCTACTCGCTTCTCAGCCGCGTAATTGACCGTTCGATTCTGACGCTGCCGATCATTTTCATGATCGTGGGCTACGTCTTGTCCGAACCGTTGCGGACCGCGGCACAGCCTGAAGTTCTGGATGAGGGCAAGCGGCTGCTGGCTGAAATCACGCTGGTGCTGGTGCTGTTCTCCGATGCCTCGCATGTGCAGTTCTCTAAACTCAAGCAGAACTGGCGGCTGCCGGCCCGCATGCTGGTGATCGGCCTGCCGTTGTCGGTTGCACTGGGCACGCTTGTTACATGGCTGATCAGCCCGGAGGGTGGCATTGCCATGGCGCTGCTGACTGCTGCGGTGTTGACACCGACCGATGCGGCGCTGGGCCAGAGCGTTGTCACGAACTCGGATGTGCCTGAACAATTGAGCGAAACCATCAATGTCGAAAGCGGGCTCAATGACGGCCTGGTGCTTCCCTTCGTGGTGCTCGGTGCAACGCTGGCCTCTGCCGGGATCGCTGGCGCCAGCACCGGCGGGCTGGCGCTGTCGGCAATCACGCAAGTGGTGCTTGGTCCGCTCGCCGGCATTGCCACCGGCTGGGCTGTTGCCCGGTTGATGGATGCGGCGCAGTCGCGCCGGCTGATCGTCGCGGCCGCGGAAGGGGTGGTGTTTGTCGCCGCTGCCTTCGCAGCCTTCGTGCTGGCGGAAGTGATTGGCGGCAACGGCTTTATCGCGGCTTTCGTTGCCGGAATGGTTTTCGGCAACAGCTACAGGCACAATCTGCATTTCGTCCGCGAATTCATGGACGGTGCGGGGCAGATCCTGACCATGTCATCGTTTTTGGTGTTCGGCGCGTTGCTGTTGCCCGAAGGGCTGGCGCATGCATCGCTCAAGACGGTGGGGACGGCAGTTTTGTTCCTCACCGTGGTGCGGATGGGGTCGATATGGCTGTCGCTGCTGGGCGCCGGGCTCAAGACCAGTGAAATGCTGTTTCTGGGCTGGTTTGGCCCGCGCGGGCTGGCTTCGATCCTGTTCACGCTGCTGATGACCGACGCGTTCGATTTCCCCGGCGAGGACGAGCTGCTGTCGTGCGTCTCGGTGACCGTGGCCCTGTCGATCCTCGCGCATGGTTTAAGCGCGAGGCCGCTCACCAGGCGTATCGGCAAAGTGTGAGACAGGTCTGATGGCTGGGCGGATCAGGCCTTTTTGAGAAACTCGGTGCGCAATACCAGGCCCTTGATCTTTTCGACCCGGCATTCAACTTCGTCGGGATTGCCGGTGAGCCGGATACCCTTGACCATGGTGCCGCGCTTGATGGTCGAGGATGTGCCCTTGACCTTCAAATCCTTGATCACGGTCACATTGTCGCCGTCAGCCAGCACTGTGCCATTGGAATCCCGGGTCTCGTCGCTCATCTCGTTTGCCTTTCAAATTGATATCTCAGCGGTTTAGCGTGCAGCGGCGGTCAATGGAAAGGCCTGTTGCCGAAAATTGAGACTTAGCGGCAATCGAGCGGGCGGATTTCGCCGACCTCGATGGTTGCTCCGTGATCGTCGGTGGCCAGAAACCGGAGTGGGGCGCCTCCGTCAAAAACGCAGCATGTCAAATGGCCTGAATACACTGCACCGGTGTCCATCGCGATTCGGTTGCCGTGAAGCTCCGGTAGTGAGGCGTCGGTCATGGTGTGGCCGTGGACGATGGTCTTTGGCAGCGCCCCCGGAAATTTCAGAAATTTATCGCGGATCCAGCGGGTGGTTCCCGGGTCCTGGTCGCTTAGCGACAGATGCGGATCGATGCCGCCATGAACAAAGAAATGGGCATCAGTCTCGACCATCCAGTTGGCGTTGCGTAGCGCGGCAATATGGTGCGGAAAGTTGCTGGCCAGCTGCCGGGCAATCGAATCAATATCTCCGGTATCGGCAAATCCGTAGGAGTGCAGCGTTTCGGTGCCGCCATTGGGCAGCCAGCGCTGGGCCGCCGCCTCGCGGTCTTCGCCCGCATCAAGAAAAGCCAGCAGAAATTCTTCGTGATTGCCCAGAATGAGACGCGAGCCGGGGTGGTCTTGGAGTGTCTTGATCACCAGTTCGAGGCATTGCCGGCTTTCCGGTCCGCGATCAATGATGTCGCCGAGGAAAACAATGTGTGCATTACGATTGCCAATATCGGCTTCGATGGCACAAAGCAGTGCGGCCAGCAGATCGCGCCGGCCGTGAACATCGCCGATGGCATAGGTGAGTGTCATGCAGGGTCCTTCTGATTTCCGTGCGGCCATGGGGGATAGGTGCGGGAGGAATAAGGCATCATCAGCGCAATGACCGCAATCCCTCCATGAAAACCAAGCACTTGACTGCGTCGCGCGTGCTCCTCTGCAGCGAGAAAGGGCCGCTAATGGCCCGATTTGCGAGGTCATGTGACGGTCTGCATGGAAAAAGTCTTTATCAAAACCGCTCATTAGGGTTGAATAAATCCCGTTCGAGCGGCACATACGATCTGGATCGCCGCATTTGGCGGCTTGCCGCACCGGCATTGATCCCAACTTAGGACGAATTCAGTTTGAAAAAGCAAGTACGCACCACCTTCACCGACCGCCGTCAGGACGCCATGGAGGCCAAACAGAAGCTTCTGGAGAAAATGAAGGCTGCGCCGAAGGCTGACGACCCGGAGGTTGTCGCGAAGCGGGCTGAACGTGAAGCTGTGGCAAAGGCGCGCGAAATCCGCCGCGCCGAACGCGAACGGTTGAAGCTCGAAGAAGAAGAACGCAAGGCCGCGCAGGACGCCGCTGATGCAGAAGCAGCCTACGCAGCCGAACATGCGGAGCGGATTGCCCGCGAGGAAGAAGACAAGGCTCGCGCCGAACGCGCCGTCGCCGATATGGCAGCCATGAAGGAAAAGCGTGACAAGCGCTATGCTGCGCGCAAGGCGCGGGGCTGAGCTTTATGCGGCGTCCTTCCGGGCAACCCGCATAGCCTCCTGATTTTTCCGTGATGCCGGATTTGATCCGGCATGATGGTATGTGACTGGATAAGCGGCCCCCTCACCAACAAAATCTGTGACTTGGCTGCGCCAAGGCCGCGATTTTGTGTCCTCTCCCACCAAGGGAGAGGTTGGGTGCCGCGATTTCGGTTTTCTCCTCTCCCCATTGTGGGAGAGGAAGGAAAATCACGGCCTTGGCGCAGCCAAGTCGTAGATTTTCCAGGTGAGGGGATCGGTGGTATTCTCGTCTCAGTGGAGAAAGCCCCATGCGCCACCAACCACCCGCCGTGCACCGTCAACGCGCCAAAACCATGCGCGTTGAGGCGACGCGTCCCGAGGCGAAACTGTGGGATGCCTTGCGTGGCCGGCAACTGGAGGGGTTCAAGTTCCGCCGGCAGGTGCCGCTCAAGGGCTACATTCTGGATTTTGTCTGCTTTGAACACAAGTTGATTGTCGAGGTTGACGGATGGCAGCATGCCGACAGCCCGCATGACCGTCGTCGTGATGCCGTGTTCGTCGCAGATGGGTTTCGCATTCTGCGGGTCTGGAATGAGGAGGTTCAAACCAATCTCGATGGCGTCTGCCTGACGGTTCTTTCGGAGCTCAGGAATACCGGTGAAGGTCGATTAACTTTGCTCGCCCGTTGTGGGAGAGGAAGCAATTTCAGCGTCTTGGCGCAGCCAAGTGCTAGAAATTGCAGGTGAGGGGATTTTTACGGATTCAGCCGGGGACGATTTATCATCAGGGAATTGCCCCCCCTCACCAACAAAATCTGCGACTTAGCTGCGCTAAGACCGCGATTTTATGTCCTCTCCCACCAAGGGAGAGGTTGGGTGCCGCGCTTTCCGTCTTCTCCTCGCCCATTGTGGGAGAGGAAGCAATTTCAGCGCCTTAGCCGAAGGCTAAGTGGTAGAAATTGCGGGTGAGGTGGCACGTTGAGTTATCTGCTAAGGCAAAAATCAAAGGCCTGATTTTACCAATTCATATTCCTGCTTTCTCCCCCTGCCAAAGGGGGAGAAAGTCGAAACCATTATGTAATTTGGTTTCTAGTAACCGAGTAAACCGAAGCCAGTTTTATTGGATTTCTTCCTATTGTTCAGCCAGTGCATCGCGCACAGATTCGCAGGATGATCTGAGCCGCCCAGTGAGGAAGGCCAACCGTGATCGATCTCCCAACCGTATTCAGATGTTTTTCCGTACTCTGAATACATTATGAACGAACCGAATTGGTCGCGCCTTATCTGATTGCTATCATAACCTGATACTGCTGCGGCCTTCTGCCAAGCAGAGATTTTGCGAAGTTCATCGCCAAGTGGAGACATATCGTACACTTTCTGCGCTTTGCGCATAGATGAAATGCCATCGCTCAACTCGACTCCGGGAAAGACTCCACATAAGGTGTTTTTGTGAAAGGGTGGAGAGTTTCTCTTTGCCCCACGAGAGCGATGACGTTGTTCGTGGTATCCAAAACCGAGACTGGCAGGTCTCGGTTTTGGTATTTCTAGGGCTTGTACAAATGTACAACTCTTTATGTCTTCCGACGTCATAAACGTCGAAAGCCCAGGGATACGATCCCCGGGCTTTGTATTGGTTAGATCCGAAGTTATCGGAACAGCCTTCAAATCAAGAACACCCACTCGTCGAGCCACAAGTGTCGCACTTTTCGCATGTCCCATTGCGCACCATGGTGAAGTTCTGGCATTCGGTGCACATGTTGCCGGTGTAGCCCTGCATCAGCGATTTGGCGCGGCGGTCGGCGGCCTTGGCCTTGGCGTCGCGGGCTGCGTCGGCGGCGATGTCGGAGAACAGCTCCTTGGCTTCGCCCTCGACAAGCGCGATTTCGGCGGCCAGCACCTCGGCGCGTTCCTCGTAATCACGCTTGAAGGCGACGGCGGTGTCTTCGGAGGCGATTGCTTCTGGTTCGGATTTAACCGCCAGATTGCCAGAGGCCTTGGCCGACGTGGCCTTGCCCGAGAACGAGGCGGTGATCACCGAAGCGCCGGAGGCCGGGCCTTTGGCAGGCGAAGCTGCCTGGCCCTTGGGTTCGGCGGTGCCGCCGGCATTGCCGCTGACGCTGGCGCCGGTGACGACTTTCAGCGATGCGCCACGGGTCAGGCCCTTGGAGAACGGCTGTGCCTTGCCCTCGGAAATGCCCTTGCCAAGTGCGGTGTTGCCGAAGTCGGATGTATCGACATGGGCCAGATCGTTGCGCGCCAGATAGGAGACGGCCAGCTCGCGGAAGATGTAATCCAGGATCGAGGTGGCGTTCTTGATGGCGTCGTTGCCCTGAACCATGCCGGCAGGCTCGAACTTGGTGAAGGTGAAGGCCTCGACATATTCCTCGAGCGGCACGCCATATTGCAGGCCGAGCGAGATGGCGATGGCGAAGTTGTTCATCATCGCACGGAAGGCAGCGCCCTCCTTGTGCATGTCGATGAAGATCTCGCCAATGCGGCCATCGTCGAATTCGCCGGTGCGGAGATAGACCTTGTGGCCGCCGATGACGGCTTTCTGGGTGTAGCCCTTGCGGCGGTTCGGCAGCTTTTCGCGATCACGATAGAGCCGTTCGACCACCCGCTCGACGATCTTCTCTGTGACGGTGACGGCCTGGGCAGCGGCGGGCATGGCCACCAATGCTTCGACCGCGTCATCCTCGTCCTCATCATCCTCGATCAGCGAGGAATTGAGCGGCTGGGAGAGTTTTGAGCCGTCGCGGTAGAGCGCGTTGGCCTTCAGCGCCAGCTTCCAGGACAGCATGTAGGCGTTCTTGCAGTCATCAACGGTGGCGTCGTTGGCCATGTTGATGGTTTTCGAGATCGCGCCGGAGATGAACGGCTGGGCTGCTGCCATCATGCGGATGTGGCTTTCCACCGAGAGGTAGCGCTTGCCGACCTTGCCGCACGGATTGGCGCAATCAAACACCGGATAGTGCTCGACCTTGAGATGCGGTGCGCCTTCCAGCGTCATCGCGCCGCAAACATGGATATTGGCGGCTTCGATGTCCTTCTTGGAGAAGCCGATGGCCGAGAGCATGTCGAACGAGAAGTCGTTCATCTGCTCGTCGGTGAAGCCGAGCACGCCCTTGCAGAATTCTTCGCCAAGCGTCCACTTGTTGAAGACGAACTTGATGTCGAAAGCAGCCTTGGTGGCGCCGTTGATGGCATCGATCTGCGTGTCGGTGAAACCCTTGGCTTTCAGCGAGCCGGGATTGATGGCCGGCGCCTGGTTGATGTTGCCGTGACCGACAGCATAGGCCTCGATCTCGGCCAGCTGGGCTTCGGAATAGCCCAGCGTGCGCAATGCTTCAGGCACCGCGTTGTTGATGATCTTGAAGTAGCCGCCGCCGGCGAGCTTCTTGAACTTGACCAGCGCGAAATCGGGCTCGATGCCGGTGGTGTCGCAATCCATCACCAGGCCGATGGTGCCGGTGGGCGCAATCACGGTGGCCTGCGCATTGCGGTAGCCGTGCTTTTCGCCGAGCTTGAGGGCCTTGTCCCAGGCCGCTGTGGCGTGAGTGATCAGGTCCTGATCCGGGCAATCCTCATGGATCAGCGCCACCGGGTTGACCGAGAGATCCTCATAGCCGGTGACTTCGCCGTGGGCGGCGAGGCGATGGTTGCGGATCACCCGCAGCATGTTCTTCTTGTTTTCCTTGTAACCGGCAAAGACGCCGATTTCGCCGGCCATTTCAGCCGATGTGGCATAGGCAACGCCAGTCATGATCGCGGTCAGCGCGCCGCAGATAGCGCGGCCTTCCTTGGAATCATAGGGAATGCCGGTGGTCATCAGCAGGCCGCCGATATTGGCAAAGCCCAGGCCCAGGGTGCGATATTTGTAGGAGCGCTCGGCAATCTGGTGGGATGGGAACTGCGCCATCATCACCGAGACTTCAAGCACAATGGTCCAGAGCCGGACGGCATGCTCGTAATCGGCAATGTTGATGCGCTTGGTGTCGGCGTCCTTGAACTGCAGCAGGTTCAGCGAAGCCAGGTTGCAGGCCGTGTCGTCAAGGAACATGTATTCCGAGCACGGGTTGGAGGCGCGGATCGGGCCTTCAGCCGGGCAGGTGTGCCAGTCATTCATGGTGGTGTTGTAGTGCAGGCCTGGATCCGCCGAGGCCCAGGCAGCGTGGCCGATCTGTTCCCACAGGTCGCGGGCTTTCAGCGTCTTCATCACCTTGCCGTCCTTGCGGGCGGTCAGGTTCCAGTCGCCATCGGTTTCAACGGCCTGCAGGAAGTCGTCCTTGATCGAGACCGAGTTGTTGGAGTTCTGGCCCGAAACCGTGAGGTAGGCTTCCGAATCCCAGTCGGTGTCGTAAGTCTTGAATTCAATGTCGGTGTAGCCCTGACGGGCAAACTGGATGACGCGCTTGACGTAGTTTTCCGGTACCTGATCCTTCTTGGCAGCCTTGATCTCGCGCTTCAGGGCAGGGTTCTGCTTGGGGTCGAAGCAGGCATCATTGTCAGCCTCGCAGTTGATGCAGGCCTTCATGATGGCGGTGAGGTGCATGGCCACGATCTTCGAGCCGGTGACAAGGGCTGCGACCTTCTGCTCTTCCTTGACCTTCCAGTTGATGTATTCCTCGATATCGGGGTGATCAATGTCGACCACGACCATCTTGGCCGCGCGGCGCGTGGTGCCGCCCGACTTGATGGCGCCGGCAGCGCGGTCACCGATCTTGAGGAAGCTCATCAGGCCCGACGACTTGCCGCCGCCCGAGAGCTTTTCGCCTGCGCCGCGCAGATGCGAGAAATTGGAGCCGGTGCCCGAACCATATTTGAACAGGCGCGCTTCGCGGACCCACAGATCCATGATGCCGTTCTCATTGACGAGATCATCCTCAACCGACTGGATGAAGCAGGCATGCGGCTGCGGGTGTTCGTAGGAGGACTTTGATTTGGTCAGCTTGCCGGTGAACGGGTCGACATAGAAATGGCCCTGGCCGGGTCCGTCGATGCCGTAGGCCCAGTGCAGGCCGGTGTTGAACCACTGCGGGCTATTGGGGGCAACGCGCTGGGTGGCGAGCATGTAGGCCTGCTCGTCCATGAACGCACGGGCATCGTCTTCAGAGGTGAAGTAGCCACCCTTCCAGCCCCAGTAGGTCCAGGTGCCGGCCAGCCGGTCAAAGACCTGGCGGGCGTCGGTTTCTGATCCGTAGCGCTCGTCTTCGGGAAGTTTTGCAAGGGCCGCATCATCGGCAACCGAGCGCCACAGCCATGACGGCACGGAATTCTCTTCGACCTTCTTCAGGCGCGCGGGAACGCCGGCCTTGCGGAAATATTTCTGGGCGAGGATGTCAGCTGCGACCTGACTGAACTGAACCGGTACATCGATGTCTGCGAGACGGAACACGATCGACCCGTCCGGGTTCCTGATCTCGCTGGTAGCTTTGCGGAATTCGATCTCTGCATAGGCTGACTGGCCGTCTTTGGTGAACCGACGTTCGATGCGCATTGTAGTCCTCTTTATGAATTCGGAGCCGCACGCATTTCTTGCGTCCTGGCAATAGCTGTCCCGCAGGCCGCGCACTCATTGCGCAGCCAGTTTCTTTACTCGGTCACTCAGTGTGATTCCCGCTAAGGGGAACTCTGTATCTTGTGTCCAAATTGGCTGCAAACACTAAATATAGTGTTAACAAGTAATTTACGCCAATCACATTTTGGCTGGCCGCCAACATTTTTCCGGATCAAAACGAGCCCCTCCAACCACCGTGAAAACCACGGAGCCAGATGTAATGAACCGAAAAAATGTCGGGATTTGACTGGCCTCGAAACATTCCAGCCACGCCGCCGCCGCAACGTTTGTCCTATAAGCATCGACTCGGGCGGATGCGTCAAGGGGTTGTCTGTGGCAGATTCTTGCACACCATATCTAGTGGAGGAGGACTGTGGAAAACGAGGACAAACCGTTGTTTCGTCGCTTTGGCCATTGCCCGGAGAAACGCAAAGGAATTGGCGGCCCGTGCACGCCGGCTATTCAAGGCCGACTCAATTCTAACCGGAAGTGCGCGTAATCAAAGCTTTATGATCTTCTTTGCGGTCTTGCCTATACCGCTGGCAAGGTCAAGTAAGCCTGAGTTTTCAAGCTTCGCAATGGATGGCCGGCTTGAGGTGTAGTCGCTCAAAGCTGATTGCCGGAAGCAATCGGGTCGACATTGTTTGCAGCGGTTGAATTCAGGCTGCCTTGAGAAACTGGAAGGCGTCGCGGATGACGTCTTTCAGTCCGTCCTCGCCAATGAGACCGATTGCCGTGGCGACGGGAAACCATTTGCGCCGGCGCTGATCTCTCTCGGGCCATTGGTCCCGCTGCTCGATCAGCTTGAGAAGGTAGACATCAACATCACAGATGGCATCGCCGCGCCGTGGCCTTTGCTTGACATAGCGATAATGCCCCACGGGTCCGCCAGGCAGCACTTCGCCAATCAGGCCGGCTTCTTCCCATGTTTCGCGAAGCGCGGCTTCAGCGCCGTCTTCGCCATCTTCGATCCACCCCTTGGGAACAATCCAGCGTCCGGTATCGCGACTGGTGACCAGCAGCAGCTCGCGTTTGTCCCCTTCGCCACGAAAAACCGCCGCTGCAGATTGCCGTTTGGGCTTCTTTTTCAGATATTTTTGAACCTCACCGGGGTGCCTGAACAGGTCCAGCAGGTGTTTGAGCCTGTCAAATGCAGTCATGTCGAATGATTCTCCTCCTCGACTGATGGTCGCATGGGATTGTGACTGATTTGATACACGTAAACCCGGCGTCAAAGCCGCAGCATGCGGCGATGGCGTGCACAGCGACACCGCATATTGCATCACAATCAGAAGGTGCGGGGCGGTGTGTGGATGTCTTGCTATCAAAAAAGGGACACAGCACCGGCTGTGTCCCTCATATAGTGCTTCAGCCGATCAGTCCAAGATCTCCGTGGAATGATCTCTGAGCCAGGCCGGCAGGGATCAGAATTCGTCCCATTCCTGTGCAACAGCGGCAGCAGCTCCACCACCGGCATGGCGCACAGCCCTGGGTGCTTGCGCCACCGGCTTGGGGGCAGCAGCTGTTGACTTTGCGTTGACGGACGGCTTGGACATATTCCGTTCATTGACGCTGAAAACCGCCAGTTTCGCGACAAGCCCGTCCGCATCAACGGCAAGACCACGAATTGACTTGGTGGCGTCAGAGACAAGGGCGGTGTTTTGCTGGGTTGTCTGGTCCATGTTGACCACAGCCGAGTTGATCTCGGAAATGTCAGTGGCCTGTTCACGCGCGGTATCGACAATCTTGGCGATGTAATCATTGATGTGTTTGACCTGATCACCGATGGAGCGAAGTGCTTCGCCGGTCTGATTGACCAAGGTCACGCCACTGCTCACCTGAGTTGAGGAGGTTTCAATCAGGGCGTTGATTTCCTTGGCAGCACTTGCCGAGCGTTGCGCCAGTTCACGCACCTCCTGGGCCACGACGGCAAAACCCTTGCCGGCCTCGCCTGCGCGGGCTGCTTCCACTCCGGCATTAAGAGCCAGAAGATTGGTCTGGAAGGCGATTTCATCGATCACGGTGATGATCTGCCCGATTCGTCGTGATGAGCCTTCGATCTCGGTCATGGCGTTGACGGCCTTGGAGACAATCTCCTCCGAGACGGAGGCGTTTTTCGTCGCTTCGTCGACCAGACGCCCGGCTTCTCCGGCACGCTTTGAAGCTGTCTGGACGTTTTCCGTGATCCGGCCAATGGCAGCGGCGGTCTCTTCCAGTGAGACGGCCTGCTGTTCCGTGCGCTGGGAAATGCGCTCTGCGTCGGCGCAAACGCCGTTTGAACCTTCACTCATCTGGCGTGCTGAGCCGCCGAGTTCAGCAACCAGTTGCTCAAGTGATTCCATGGATGAGTTGAAGTCGCCCCTGAGAACCTCAAGCGTGTCGTCAAACTGGTCGGTCAGGCGAACACGAAGGTCTCCATCTGCCAGTTTGCGTAGCCCGCCGCCAAGGGATTCCATGGCGAATTGCAGACGTTCGGTATCGGCTGCGCGTTCGGCTTCGCGACGTTTCGCATCGTCGAGATTCTGTTGCTGTGCCTGTTCGGCTTTCTGCGACATTTGATTGGCCTGCTCATTGGCGACTTGGGTGTTGCGCATCGATTCGTCGCTTTGAGCAAAAGCACTGGCCAGTGAATGGACCAAAGCCAGCAAGGCACCAGCCTCGAGAATGAGGATGACCGCATGCAGGATGACACGGCTGAGATCCGTATCACCTGGGAAAACGGCTGCAGGAATAATGAAGAACAGTACGAGATGGTGCACAGCCGTCAGACCCGCGAACGCCAGAATTGGCCGCCAGTCGACCCAGGATGCGCAGATCGCCAGGCTGGCGAAGAAATACATGTGCATGTCAATCTGGAGCGGCGATCCTGAAAACGCGTACACCAGCAAGGCGACGCTCGCTGCGTGCGCCAATGCAGTCGATATCTGCGTTGCCGTACCGGTCCGGTCATTCCACCAGGTTAATGTCGCGATGCCGGCGATTGCGGCACCGCCGCCCAGAACGATAATCGGATCGGCATCCATGCCCCACCAGTATCGTACGGCCATCATGCCGAGGTTGATCCACAGTAGCGAGACGATCGCAATGGCTGCGCGGGTGCGAAGCGAGGTCATGTAGTTCATAGCGAAGATGTACTCCTGCAAAAGAAAGCGAGACTGCCGTCGAGAACCAGCATTGCGCCGGATTTAAATAGGCGAATAGCGAAACCGGGTTCGTCCGAATAGGCGATTGCGGCATAGGGAGCGCCGGTTCCGTTCATGATCGATCCACCGGCGTTGGCGATGACATCGACAACACGTCCGGGGTCGCTCCAGGGTGATACAATCACCAAGGCCTGACCGTTTCGGGGGATAATGGCTGCCGCCGACAGCACAACAATGATCACGGCAATGTTGATGCCGACAATACGGCATTGCCTGAACAAGGTGCTGGGAGGGGGCGTGATATGCTGCATGAATATGAATGATATGCCAGGAGGCCGCGATGCATGCCTCAAAAGAGGCTCTTACAAGCTGATATCATTCCAGCCGGATGATCATTTCTGATCGTTCCATATTGTGACAAATGTATATAAAGACGGTTAACATTGCCCGCAAAAAGTGCGGGTTGTTATAAATTCTAGGCGGGGTGACAAGGCGCCGGGCACAAGCCTTTCATCCGGCGTCAAAAACCATTGATATGTGAATGCAATAGGAAAGAGGCGTATCGAAGTTAAGGGATGCGATAACCGCGCGGCACTGTAACAAACTGAAACGACGCATATAGGCTATCGCTCAAATCAATCCATTTGAACGATAGCCTATATGAATCAATTCAAAGTGTTACAGCGACCTTTGCGCATCCAATTGGATGCGCGGCGCTTTAGGCTGCGGTTGTAGATCGACGTGGAATGCGATGTCCCTGCAACAGATTCTAGCTCAGCCGCGCGAATCCTTGGCGATCGGTTCGACATAGGCAAAGCCCATGTCCCAGGGGAAGTAGATCCAGGTGTCCTGGCTCACTTCGGTGACAAAGGTGTCGACCAGCGGCCGGCCCTTTGGCTTGGCATAGACCGTTGCGAAATGGGCTTTTGGCAACATCGCCCGGACAATGGCTGCTGTCTTGCCGGTATCGGTCAGGTCATCGACGATGAGAACACCTTCGCCTTCGGTGTCCAGAATGTCGGAATTGATTTCCTTCAGCACCTGCATTTCGCCCTGATTGACATAGTCATGGTAAGAAGCGACCGAGACGGTGTCGATGCGACGGATGTCGAGCTCGCGGGAAATGATAGCTGCTGGAACAAGCCCGCCACGGGTGATGCACACTATTGTGCTCCAGACCTGTCCGCCGCCGCTCAGCCGCCATGCAAGCGCGCGCGCGTCGCGATGAAACTGGTCCCACGAGACCGGAAAGGCTTTGTCTGGAAGAGACATGGCTGGCTTCCTTGCGTGTGCAGGCAACCCCGATGGCTGCTTTTTAGGATGTAAGGGCGGCAAATAGCCGAAATCGGGTGCGGAGCGCAAGAGAGCTTGGGTCAGCAATTGTGGGTAACTGCGGCTGGAATCGGGTGGCTCCAGGACCAACTGCGCGCAATCATCGGCGTCCACTGCAAGACAAGGATGCCCTGATCATGCTGTTTGTTCTCGCCCTGATGGCCTTCCTGTTTCCTCTGGCTTATAGCCCCGGACCCGGCAACCTGTTCTTTGCTGCGCTTGGCGCCCGTTTCGGGTTTGCGGCCACGCTTGCGGCCAATGCCGGCTACCACGCTGCCACACTGGTGGTGACCGGCCTTGTGGGAGTGGGGCTTGTCTCGGCGATCCATCCCGATACCGCCTTGTTTTACGGATTGAAAAGGGCCGGATCAATTTATGTGATGTGGCTGGCCTGGAAAATGGCGACATCGGGCAACTCCAGTGCGGAGATGAGTGACCGAAGCGCCGGGTTTCTTGACGGTGTGTTGCTGCTCATCCTCAATCCCAAGGCCTATGTCATCATACTGGTGATGTATTTGCAATTTGGAGCGTCGGGGCCCGCCGACATGGTTGAGCGGATAGGGCTGATTTCACTTGTGTTCACGCTGAACAATCTGCTGGCATTTTTGCTGTGGACAATCGCAGGGGATGGATTGGGACGATTGTTTCGCAGCGAAACCAGCGCAAAGCATCTCAACCTTGCCTTCGCGACCGTGCTTGCCGGTGTTGGTCTGTGGATGATGTTTGGCTGAAAAGAGCGCGGCATAATGCGGCCGCGCTCCGACTGGTTGTGTTTAGCGGGACATGAGAACCGGCACGGGGGAGTTTTCGAGGAAGGCGCGGGTTACGCCGCCGAATAACCACTCCCGGAGCCGCTGATGGGTATAGGCGCCCATCACCACCAGGTCCGCGTTGCTGGCGGTGGCCTGTGCGGAAATCGCCTCGGCGGTGGAACCGCTCCCCTTGGATACTGTCGTTACATTGGCGTGGATGCCGTGACGTGACAGGCAGCTGGCGATATCAGTGCCGGCAAGGGGGGCGTCAATGTCTGGCAGCTTATCGGCATCAACCACAACGATTTCGACTGCTTCGGCTGCCTTGAGCAATGGCAGTGCGTCATGGGTGGCGCGGGCTGCTTCACGGGACCCGTCCCAGGCGATGAGAATTCGTTTGATCGGCGTTGCCAGTTTGCCGTTGGAAGGCAGGAACAAAACCGGGCGTCCGCCTTCAAACAGAAGTGCTTCGACATTGGTCGCCATGTCTTCATTGGCTGACCGGTCCGGTTGGCGCACGACCACAAGGTCCGCAGAGCGGGCGCTGACGAGCGCCGAAATGGCACTGTCGCCACCCGGAGACCTGACCGGACGCCATTCGTGCGAAAGCCCTGCGGTTTCGCATGCCTTGTCAAAGGCGTCTCCGACTTCGCGCATGCGCAGGTCAGCCTGTTCGTAGAGTGCGGCAATGGTGGCCGCATCCGGAACATCGATCGGGGCGGAGAGGACCACGAACTGGGATGGTTCGCCGTGGCAGCCGATCAGGTGCATCTCTTTGCCGGCTGCGAAGTCGGCAATCGCAGAGGTCAAAGGCGCGACGTCAGCCTGGGTGGAATAGACGGCAAGGATTGTATGATAGGTCATGGTCAGGTCTCCTTTGAGGCGTGGGGAGGAATTTATCTTCCCCGCCAGCATGCTTCGCCTGTCGGCGTGTCGCATTGATCCTTATCAAACGGCTTGCGCGTCAAGCCTGGATCCGACGCTCAAAAGCATCGCCTCAACATCCAGCATGGCCGCATCAATCGAAGTCTGGTCGCGGCCGCGAATGACGATTTCGGTGGAGAATTTGTCGCCCGAAAAACGCGGATAAGACCCAATGTTGACGTCAGGATGGGCTTTGGCGATGGCGCTCAGCGGATCGCCGATATCGCCTTCTCCGAACGGGCAGTCGACCTTCTCGGACAGGATTTTCACGCCTGTGCTCAAAGTCGGCAGAACATTGTCGAGCATGGCCTGAAACACGGATGGAACGCCGGCCATGACATGGACATTGCCGATGACGAAGCCCGGCGCGCGGCTGACAGGGTTGTCGATGTGGCGGCTGCCAACCGGCATCCTGGCCATGCGGCGACGGGCATCCGAGAATTCCATGCCGCGCTCGGTGTAGTGAGTACCAAGCAGCGCCAATGCGTCCGAATCATGGGTGCAGGCAACGCCAAAGGCTGCGGCAACAGCGTCTGCAGTGATATCGTCATGGGTGGGGCCAATGCCGCCGGAGGTGAAAACGTAATCGTAACGTGCTCTGAGCGCATTGAGGGCTTCGACGATGCGATCCTGTTCATCCGGCACGATGCGGACTTCCTCAAGGTCGATACCGGCAGCCGTCAGCAACTCGGCGAGATGACCAATATTCTTGTCCTTGGTGCGGCCGGACAGCAATTCATCGCCAATGGCGAGCGCTGCAGCGGTGATGGTACGGGCAGGGGCTTCGCTCATGGTTATACTCCTTTGCCAAGTCGTTTGGAATAAACCCGTTTCCGGCGTCTGCGCAAGAGAGGCACGGCACGGACCGTATTAAACTGTGAACAATCTGTGTCCCTTTTGGCGGGTTTCGGTGAACAGTAATTCGCCTATATCTCGGCTATCAACCGCTGCTGGCGGGACACACCACAAGGAGACGAAAATGGCGAAAGTACTGGTACTTTACTACTCGAGCTGGGGTCATATGGAAGCCATGGCGCAGGCCGCTGCAAAGGGCGCTGCTGCGGGTGGGGCAGATGTCACCATCAAGCGTGTGCCTGAACTGGTGCCGGAAAGTGTAGCCAAGGCAGCTCACTACAAACTGGACCAGGAAGCTGCCATCGCCGATCCACTTGAATTGGCTGATTATGACGCGACCATTTTCGGTGTTTCGACCCGGTATGGGATGATGGCTTCACAGTTGAAGAATTTCCTTGATCAGACTGGCTCGCTGTGGGCGGAAGGCAAACTGATCAACAAGGTGGGGTCGGTGATGGTGTCAACGGCAACGCAGCACGGCGGCGCGGAACTGGCTATCATCAGCACGCAGGCGGCGCTTCAACACCACGGTATGATCATCGTTCCGCTGTCCTACGCGTATAAGGACCAGATGGGTAATGATGTGGTTCGCGGAGGTTCACCTTACGGTATGACCACCACCAGCAATGGCGATGGATCGCGCATGCCGTCTGAGCAGGAACTCGAAGGTGCTGAATTCCAGGGCAAGCGGGTTGCAGAAATCACTGCCAAGATCGTCGCCTGAGCAGGTTCATGACCTGTAAGGTCGTCATGACTTTTTCTCATTCGCCCCGTTGTTTTGACAGCGGGGCGTTTTGATTTTTTGCCCAATCCACGCAAGAACCCTTGCTTGCGTGGTGATCGTCGGATACCGACTAAGTCACGTGCGGACGTGGCGAAACTGGTAGACGCAAGGGACTTAAAATCCCTCGGCCGCAAGGCTATACGGGTTCGATTCCCGTCGTCCGCACCATTTTCCGTTTTCACGCTCTGACGCTTGGCTTTGTTCTATGTGAGAACAGGATCTCTGTTTGTGGCATTCAAACGGAGATCTTGAAGCCAATGCGCAAGCCGCCCCAGTGGCGTCCGTTGATGATTATCGGCGCGGACAGATCCTTCATCAGGCTGAAGTTCCCGCCGCCCATGTCGCGCCGGTAGGTTTGCAGCAAGAACGGTTTCTTGTTGCGGCCAGCGGCGAGCCCGGTGCGATCATTGAAGATGCGGCGGTTGCGGCAATTGCCGGCGTTCCAGACCGGATCGGAACTCTGAGGCTGTGAATAGATGTGATTGTGTGTGGGCAGGTAGCCATTGCGGTCAATCGCTGCGCAGAAGGTGACGCGTGGATCAAACTCCAGCATGGCCTCCTGAATCGGCGGCAGAAGCCGGTCGGTGTGTTTGGTAAACCGCGTCATGTGTTGCAGCGGGTCGGTTCCGGCTATGGGCTGGTAATTCTCGTCAAACAGATCGGCGAGGGACAAGGCGCCTGAATTGACCGCAGCTTCAAATATTGATGCGACTTCGGCTGCCTTGGCGATGCAGTGCCGGATCAGCGGCGTGTCTTCGGTCTCAATGCCGCTCTGGGCGACTTCGCCGATCACGTCTTCCGAGAACGACACCAGACGATCGATCTTGGCGCTGGCAGCGGTCAGCATGTCAGCGCTGCTGTGAACCTGCTTGTCAAGATCTGAAACTTTGGCAAGCACTGTCGAGCAGGCTCTGGTTGTCTCTTCAACCGGACCGCCAATCCGTTCGATTTCACTGATCATCCCCGCCACGGTTTGGCTGAAGCCGGTGAATTTTTGCAATTCCTCATCTATTTCGCTTGAACGTTGCTGCGCTGCGGTCGCTACCGTTTCGTTTTCGGTGTTCTGTTTCTGGAGTTTGTCAACAACATCGCGGAGAGCCTCAAGCCGGGAGATGATGTCACGCGACACTGTTCCGGTTTTGTCGGCAAGCTGTTTGACTGCGTCGGCTACGACAGCAAAGCCACGTCCCGATTCGCCGGCATGGGCTGCCATGATTCCTGCATTGACTGCGAGAAGCTGGGTCTGGGTTGAAATGCCCTTGATCGATTCCGAGAACGTGTGGATTTCCTTGATCTGAGCGGATACCGAATTGAGGACAGTGGTGATTTCCGTGGCATTGGTTGCCATCGAATTGATGTCTGAGACTGCATTGACAAGAATTCCATTGACGCTCTGTGTCGTGGTGTCGAGTCCAGCCTGAGTTGATTTGGCGGCTTCGATAGCACCACGCGATGCGTCTGCCACGGTCTGGTTCGACCGGGCTATCATCGAAATGTCTCGGGTGAGGGCGTGAAATTCGTCGGCCTGCCGGGACATCGATTTGGACACGTCGCCGACCATGCCGCTGGTGTCGGCGATATTGACAGACAATTCGCCGACCTGGGAGCCGATGACATTCATCGCCCGCTCGAGCCTGGCCTGATCCTCAGCGGGTGGCGTCAGGACTTGAGCGTTTTCCTCTCCGGCACGGGGGCCAGTGTCCGGTTCATCGGCAAAAGAAACCTGCAAAGCGTGCATTCGAATTCGTCCTCCAGCTGAGTGGAGATAAGCAGGTTTTGGTTAATTCTTGGATAATTCGGCAATCTGTTGAATTGCGCGATAGTTTACTCGCGCCAGAAGGCGGGCATCAGCAGCACAAGAACCACCAATATTTCCAACCGCCCAAGCAGCATCAAAAAGACAAGGATCATTTTGGCCGGATCCCCCAGCGAACTGAAGTTGCCAGCCGGTCCAATGACTGGGCCGATACCCGGTCCTACATTGGCCAGTGCAGTAATAGATCCGGAAATTGCGGTCTCGATGTCTAGTCCCGTGGCTGCCAGGGCAATCGAACCGAGTGCCCAGATTCCGAAATAGGCGCAAACGAAGAGAAACACGGTTCGCTGCATGTCAGGCTCGACCGCGACAGATCCATAGCGGACCGGGCGAACGCTGTTGGGATAGATAAGCCGCATCAGCCCCGAACTGATCGAGCCGGTAATGATGACCAGCCGGTAGGCCTTGATGCCGCCGGAGGTTGAGCCTGAGCACCCGCCCAGAAATGTCGCCATGAACAGGATTGCAACGGCCAGCGGTCCCCAGAGCGTGTAATCGGTGCTGGCGAAGCCGGTGGTGGTGACAACCGAGACGACGTTAAAGGTCGCGTGGGTGAGCGCCATGCCAAAACTCTCGTCATGAGACAGGCGCAGGCTAAGCGCGATGATGATGGAGAGCACAGCCAGAATGCCGGCATAGGCAAAGATCTGCGGATCGCGCAAGGCATCGAGGCGTCCACGCACCGCAAACAGGATGAGGACAGAGAAGGGCAGACCGGCGATCGCCATGAATATGGTGCCGGTCCAGATCAGTGCAGGCGACTGGAAAGCCCCGAACGATGCATCATGGGTGGAGAACCCTCCAGTTGCCATCGTGGTCATTGCGTGATTGAGGGCGTCAAAGTCACTCATGCCCAAAACCCTGTAGAGAATGGCGCAGGTGATCGTCAGGCCGATATAGATGGCAAAGAAGGCGCGCACGAAAACAGCAAACCGCGCAAAAGGCTTCTCTGATGTGTCGGAGGACTCCATCTTGAAAACGGTGAAGCCACCGACCTTGAGGTACGGCAGCACCAGAAGCCCCAGAGCGACAATGCCGATGCCGCCGATCCATTGCAGCAAGGAACGCCACAACAACAGTCCGGGTGGTGCGGAATCAAGCCCTGAAATAACGGTGGCGCCGGTGGTGGTCACGGCTGAGACAGATTCAAACAGCGCATCGGCCATGTCGAGCCCGAGAGATGCGAGATAGAACGGGATAGCACCCGTCACCGACAGCGTGATCCACAGCAAATTGACCACAAGGAAGCCTAGGCGCCTGGAAAAAGGGGCGTCGATGCCGCGATTGGCTGCGGCTGACGCAAGGCAAATCGCACCGACCGAAAAAGACGAGACAGCAAAGACCTGCCAGTCGGGATTGCCGAAATAGAAATCGACAGCAGCCGGTGCCAGCATCGCTATCGAGATATAGATGCCGGCGATGGATGCGATGAATATTGCCGATCGAATGGTCTGGCCGTGCACCCCATGCCCTCTCAAAAGCCGGATCTGGTTGGCAACCGGCAGGTTCCCGTGGCATAGACCGGTCATGACCGAAAAACAATCTCCCGATGCATTCCGCCGTTCTGTCGACAGCGCTCTTGTGCAGATGCGTGAGTTGTTCGCGGAAACGCCGCTGCAGCTCAATGACCATCTATCGGCAAGGTTTGGTGCGCGAATCTGGCTCAAGCGGGAAGACCTGTCACCGGTTCGGTCCTACAAGATCCGGGGCGCGTTCAATTTCATCCGCAAGGCATTAATCGCAAATCCGCAACAGAAGTTGTTCGTTTGCGCGTCCGCGGGCAATCACGCCCAGGGATTTGCCTATGTCTGCCGGCATTTTGGGCGCAAGGGTGTGGTCTTCATGCCGGTGACGACGCCGCAGCAGAAAATTGACAAGACGCGGATTTTTGGCGGTGAGTTTATCGAAATCCGTTTGACCGGTGATTTTTTCGACGCCTGTTATGATGCCGCGCGGGAATTCGCTGTGACTGAGGGCGCATTGATGGCGCCACCTTTTGACCATGACGACATCATTGAAGGGCAGGCGAGCGTCGGAGCGGAAATTGCGGCTCAGTTGCCTGAAGGCGAGAGGCCTGATCTCATCGTGCTGCCAGTCGGCGGTGGCGGCCTTTCTGCCGGAATAGCCCGCTATTTTGAAGGTCAGGTGGCCACTGAGCGGTTCTTGTTGGTGGAACCAGCGGGTGCGCCGAGCCTGAAACAGAGCCTTGCCGCCGGTCACAGGGTCAAGCTCACCAAAATCGACAATTTTGTCGATGGCGCTGCGGTGGCCGAGATCGGCGAGCGCAATTTCGAGATCCTGCGACGCTTCCAGCCTGATCAGGTAATGACTGTGCAGGAAAACGCTATCTGCCTGACCATGACCAAGATCCTGAACACCGAAGGGATCGTGCTTGAGCCTGCCGGGGCATTGTCAATATCGGCGCTGGAAGCGCTGGGACCGGACAAGCTGGCGGGCAAGACAGTGGTCGCCGTGGTTTCTGGCGGAAATTTCGATTTTGAACGGTTGCCCGACGTCAAGGAACGGGCCATGCGCTATGCCGGCACCAAGAAATATTTCATTCTGCGTTTGCCACAGCGGCCGGGCGCGCTCAAGGATCTGCTGTCATTGCTTGGGCCAGAAGATGACATCGCCCGGTTCGAGTACCTCAAGAAATCTGCGCGAAATTTCGGGTCCATCCTGATCGGGATCGAGAGCCGGACACCGGAGAATTTCTCGCGCTTAGTCGAGGCATTTGATCAGGCAGGCCTGAGCTATCAGGATATCACCGACAATGAGATCATCGCCAATCTGATCATCTGACAAATGGGTCGGGGTAACCGGTTAAAGGCCTGCGATCCATTCGGTCGTCTGGGCCGCCAGTGTCTCGGTGGTGGACGGCGACAGCGCGTCTCCCGCGATGACGTGGTGGCTCGAATGGTCATCACCGGTGACTTCGATAATCTTGCTTGGTCCACCCCAGCTGTTTGCCTTGGCCTTGACCAGCTCAGGTTGAATGACCTGATCTAGAGGCGAATAGACAAACAGCGACGGCACGCAGATATTCCGCGGATCAGACGCTGCAGCCAGTTTGACCAGAGATGCCATCGGCAGCAGCGCAAGGCTCGGATATTCGTAGGTCCAGAACCTGGCTTGCAGTTCGCTTGTGACTTCGAATGAGCGACGCTCACCAATTGTGAGCAGCACGGCTTTTTCAGCCCAGGGCATGGTCAGGAAACTCGATCCGGTAGCCTGAAGGCCATAATTGGGCGAAAACTGCACCAGGCCGACCACATTGCGCATCAGCTCCGGTTGAGTTGCTGCCCAGGTGGCCAGTGATGCGCCGGTCGAGGTTGCCATCACGACCACGCGTTCGCCCAGCCGCCGGCCAATGGCAACGGCCTCGGCAAAATCCTGGACCCAGCCATGGACCGAACCTTCGAGAATGGCGTCGCCGCTGCGGCCGTGCCCCTTGAGGCGAGCGTAATAGAGATTGGCGCCCAGGCTTTTTGCAACAATGTCGGGCAGGGGCCGCAATTCGCCGGGACTGGCGGAGAAGCCGTGGATATAGACAATGGCTATTGGTGTGCGGGCATGCGACGCCGGATAGGCCCAGACGATTTGGCGTTCATTCCCGGGACGCAAATCGTCAAAATGCGCTTCAGACGCAGCGATATAGGCGTCGAGATCATCCCCCAGGGAGTTCTCGTCAAAGGCAATCGTGGTGTCGATGACCGGGCGCGGACCGAGGGCAAATGCTGCCAAGCCAGCGACAACCAGAAACCCTATGAAATACAGCACTTTGCGTGTCCCCGAAGTGGCCTTTGCCATATTTCAAATTTCCCCGTCAGGTCGCCAGTTCTGGTCGATAACCGACTCCATGCAACTCTGTATCAGGGACGCTTGCCGCGCAATGTTTATCGGCCCGTATCCAGACTGCTGCACTATCACTTCAGGCTTTTTCCCTCTTCAGGCCGACAAGTAATGTTTTATGTGTTTTTTGTAGAAGCTTTCCACCTTGGCGGCGGTGTTGGATGACATGTCAAGCTGGATGCCGAGCCGCGGCCGCCTGAACCAGCGGACAGTTCCGGTGAGATAGCCCATTTCCGCGGTCTTGATGGTAATTTCCTCTTCCGGGGAAATAGGAATATGGGAGTTCAGGAAAATGCACATGCCGCCTTGAGAAATATCAATGACTGTTGCTTGGGTTGTTCGTCCCATGCATGTGATGGTCGCCCGCAATTCTGTTGCGTCCCGCGGGTCTATACGTTTTGGCCTTTCATTCATGCTCTAAAACCTCCGTCGTCTAATATTCACCCCGTCTTTTAATATGGGTCAATATTATCAACGGCGAGTAATCAAATTGTTAATGATTGCTGGCGCAATTGATGCGATTCTCGGCAGAGGGTGTCTGATGGGGTTTCGCCATCCATTGCTGGTGCAATTGAATGGGCGCCGCTGTCGCCGATTTCGCGATCTGCGTCATGCTGTCCACGATGAATTGAAGTGGCTTGGCGTGTTTCACGCCATGTTCTTACAAAGGTTTATCGGGCATTCAAAGCTTGATGTGTTGGATCGCGATACCGGCGGCCTTCACTGCCGGTATTGACAGCAGTGCTTGACCCAGCGTGCCGTTGATCACAATTGCTCCCACCGTGTAGAGGTAGAGGTAGAGGTAACGGTCTGACTGATTGTTGTTGGTAATGTCACGGACGGGACCGTTTGGGCAGGGAAGTTCTTATGGAGCTCAATCGCCATACCAGCCGCGGGGAAAAGGCTGCGATACAACGACAATCAAATATCCCGCGAAATCCGACGCGCTGAGGATCCATGAGACGGTTAGCGCTATAACTTCTTGCTACGAGCCAGATTATCGCTGGTGACTGACGTCAAAATTGACGCAATTCCAGATGGGGGAAGATTTACATGCCGCATTCGTTTGGAAGGTGCTGCAGGTCATTTCGACAGGGCCAAGCCAAGGGTTCAGTCCGGTGCTTTGGCTTCCCGGAGCATCTTGTAATAGCTTTCGATCTTGGCTTCGGTATTGGATGACGCCAGCAGAGCTACGCCGACCCGTGGACTGCGGGTCCAACGCACAGTTCCGGTCAGATGGCCCATTTCTTCGGTCTTGAAGTGGATTTCGTCGCCAAAAGCGAGGGGAATATCTTGCGACAGGTAAAGACCGGCACCCAGCTTGGAAAGATCGAGAACCGATCCCCGGGTTTCGTTTCCCTTGCAGTCTATTCTGGCGCGCATCCGGGTTTTATCCCTGGGTTGTGCGCGGCCGACAAAATTCTTCATGACCATTCGCCCTCTGTTTTTACTTGAGGACAAGGGTGTCATCTATCCATGAGCAAAGGCTTAATAGCAGTCCCGTGCTTTGGCGCAGGTAAGTGGATCATTTTGAGCCACAAATGAGACCAATTGCGGATGCAGCCCATGGCAGACAACTATCAAAGACCAGATTTTAGGCTGGCTGACGGTTTTGCAGGAACATCTTGTAGTAGCTTTCAACCTTGGCACGGTTGTTAGACGTAAGCACCAGCGCGGCGCCGATGCGTGATCCTCTGATCCAGCGTATGGTGCCGATCAGCAGACCCATCTCCTCAGTCTCGACATTGATCTTGTCGCCGCGCGCCAAGGGAATGTGTGCGTCGAGTTGCAGGCAAATGCCTTGTGGGGAGAGGTCAATCACCGCGCCGGCAGTTTTCTGCCCCATGCAATCAATCTTCGCTTTTACCCTGGTCTTGTCCCGCGTGATGGCGCGGCCCGTCATTCCGGTCATGTCGAATCGTCCCCTCTGGCTGACTGACTATGGACTCTCGCATCTCGGGGTAATCAAATTGCTAAAGCGTAGCTGGAAAAACCGGCACACCGGAAGCTGGTGACGTTCAGCTGCTCCCGGCGCATTGGATGCGCCGGGGCAATGCGTTGGTTCAAAGCGTAATGCGGAAGAGGGCAAAGCCATCAGCGCCATCACCGGCGGGCTCAATCGAAACGCCCTTGACGCCGGATACGAAATCCCTGGCTTTCGGGCCGCTTGAGAACAGCACGGTCGCGCCTTCCACCGGGGCGAAGCTCCAGTTGGCGTCAGCGGACGGGTTGATCGTGCCCTGGTCGACAATGTAACGGACGATGACATCGCGGTTGGTATCGGGGGCCTGGAAGACCACCTTGTCAGGACCGATTTCAGGGAAATTGCCACCGCCGCCGCCACGGTAGTTGTTGGTCGCGACCACAAATTTCTGCGCCGGATCAACAGGCTGACCGTTGAAGCTGAGGTTTTGAATCCGGCTGGCGTCGGCGTTCTGGATCTCGCCCTTGGAGGTGTATTTGGCGGGCTGGGTGAGATCGACCTTGTAGTTCACGCCGTCGATGACGTCGAAATTGTAGGACGGGAAATCGCTATTGATCAGTTCCGCGTCTTTGGCACCCGGTTCGACTTGATTGAAGATACCGGCCGACATTTCCAGCCAGTCCTTGACCTGCGCCCCGTTGATCACCACCGCCTGAACCGTGTTGGGATAGAGATAGAGGTCAGACACGTTCTTGATAGCGATGTCGCCGGTTGGAACATCGGTGTAGTAGTCGGCACCACCGCGACCTCCGGCCTTGAACGGCGCCGCCGCGGAGAGAACCGGAAGATCCTTCCATTCAGTCTCCTTGAGCATGTCGGTGATGTACCAGGTCTGCGCCTGGCTGACGATCTGGACCGAAGGGTCGTCAGCGACCAGGGCGAAGTAGGAATGCAGCGGCGCGGATGTCTTGCCGACCGCCGTGCGGACATAGGCGAGGGTGGCTTCATGGTCGGATTTTGTTGCTGCGATGACTTCGGGCTTGTCAGCCACCAGAGCGACAACCTTGCGGTCTACGCGCTCGTAGATCGGCCGGGCTTCGGAGGTATGACTGATGATCTTCCAGCTATTGCCGTCGCGCTCGAGCATCAGGTCGATAAGCCCGAGATGCGAGCCCCAGAAGCCGCCCATGACGCCAGGCTTGCCCGAGATCGTGCCTTTGGCGTTGTCGACGCCGGCCATGCCTTCGAATTTTGGACCGGGGAAATCGAGATGGCTGTGCCCGGTGACGATGGCGTCAATGCCCGGCACGGCCGCGAGAGGCACAGAGGCATTTTCGAGATTTTCCGCCCAGTCCTGCTGACCGATGCCGGAGTGCGACAGGGCGATGACGACATCGGCGCCTTCCTCGCGCATTTGCGGCACCCAGGCTTCGGCCGCCTTGACGATGTCGCGGGTGGCGGCATTGCCGGTCAGATGACGGGAATCCCAGGTCATGATCTGCGGCGGGACAAAGCCGATCAGGCCGATCCTGATCTTGTGCTCATTGCCGGCGCCATCCTTGATGGTGCGATCGAGGATCATGTAGGGTTTGAGAAACAGGTCGTCATCGCGCGGGTCAGTGGCGAGCGTTCCCTTGGTCAGATTGGCGCACACCATCGGGAAATTGGCGCCGGCTATGACCTTGAACATGAAATCGAGGCCGTAGTTGAATTCGTGGTTGCCCAGCGTTCCGCCATCATAGCCCAGCACATTCATGGCGGCGATGATCGGGTGCATGTCGCCGTCCTTCATGCCACGCTCATAGGCGATGTAGTCGCCCATTGGATTGCCCTGCAGGAAGTCGCCATTGTCTACGAGGATCGAGTTCTGCGCCTCGGAGCGGATCTGGTCGATGATTGATGCGGTGCGTGCCAGACCCATGGTGTCATTGGGTTTGTCGCCGTAGTAATCATAGGCAAAGACATGCACATGCAGGTCGGTGGTTTCCATGATGCGCAGATGCGCCTGGTTGGCATTGGCCCGTGCTGTGAACGGATGCACCATCACAAATGCCCCGGTGGCGACGAGCCCGCCGAGCAAGGAACGCCGGGAAATCGGATGAAGCATATCGAGCGCGCGTTGGTCTTTCATGGACTTTCTCCCTACCATTGACTTAAAGATGGCTGGCGGTCCGGGTGATGCCCCGGCTGCACTGCAAAAGCAGCTGTTCCGCCGTGTTATGCGGTTCATACCTGTTGAGTGTGATCCTGAGACGACACTGGCGCAACCGAATTGTTGGACCGCTGCATCAGCGCTGACAGGCAGTGAACCGGAACCACGCAAGAATAAAAGGAACATGTCATGGCCGGAATTTTAGACAGCATCCGCAATATGTTTGGCGGTAACGCAGCGTCGAACCCGCCGCAGGCGGCCAATGAACCTGACAGCTACAAGGATTGCCTGATCTATGCCGAGCCGATGGCCGAAGGTGGTCAGTGGCGCCTTGCCGGACGTATCGTCACGGGTGAGGGGGACACTCTTAAGGAGCACAAATTCGTCCGCGCCGATGTGTTTTCGAACAAGGATGAAGTTGAAGCTGCGACGTTGCGCAAGGCACGGCAGATTATTGACGAACAGGGCGACGCATTGTTCCAGTAGGGCGAATGCCCGTTGCTACTGGCGCTTCCCAGAAGCGCCATCACGCCTGGCAGAAAAGATAACGGCGCGAGACCGATGGTTCCGCGCCGTTATGAATGCGGGGTCTATTCAGGCCCCTGAAAAATCAGTCGAAGCTGACGTCATTGTCTTCCAGATAAACATTGCTGGCTTCGCATATGTCGATGCCGATTGGCTCATCAAGAACTTCGCCGCCGCCATCGCCGACCCAGCCTACCTTCAAGGTCTGCTCGCACGGACCGGCGTTGGCATGGAAACGAACTTCGGCGGACTCGCCTGGGCGCACCTGAATCGACAGCCAATTGGTGCTCCAAGTGTCGCCATCGTCTTCACTGGTGTAGAAGCCGGAGACAACATTGGTTTCGGTGTCATTGTGAATGGTGAACACGCCGTCAGCGCCGGTTCCGGCAAATGCGACAGTTGCTGCCGTGGCAGCTGCAAACAGAATTGCAGCGGATGTCTTGATCAGTTTCATGAGCTTCCCTCAGTGGTGACTTCGTCGTCCCTGGCTCACTCGTAGCGATTAGATGTCGAACGGTCCAGTTGGAATAAAGATGTATGCATTCGCTCCGGGCAGCTCTCTGACAGCCAGCGCATTCACATCTTCACGCTTGGCAATCTTGTGGGATTCCTCGGTGCTTCCGGCTTTCCAGTAGCTGGAGACATAGAGATTGCTGCTGTCCAATCCGCGTTCGGTGCGAAAATAGTCGCGCAGCTGGCGCATGGCGGAGAATTCGCATGCTGCCCAGACGGATGGATTTCCCGAAGCCCAGGCCACGCTTTTGACCCGCTCCACCAGGAGGTTGCCGGCCTCACCGGGGTGCGGATTGACCACCCATTCGATGTTGAGCAGCCTTGGTTTTTTCAGGTCCTGGATATCGGCTTCATCCATGACCTCGATCACCGCTGTGCCCTTGGCAGTGTCAGGGAGCATTTCGAGATTGCCGGAAATTGCCGGAAGCGCAGTCATGTCGCCCACCAGCAGATACCAGTCCGCATCAGCGTGGACGAGTTTGCGCGGGCCGGGGCCGCCGATGGTGATGCGGTCGCCGATCTTGGTGTTCAGTGCCCACAGTGTTGCCGGGCCGCAATCTTCATGCAGGGCGAAATCCACGTCGATTTCCGACTGGCGATGCGTGCGAACCGTATAGGTGCGGACGACGTCGCGACCGGTTTCGGAATCGGGTAGCCGCAGTTTGATGTAGGCGCTGGTCTGATCGGCCGGAAAACCTGCGAGGCCGGGGCCTCCAAGAGTGATCCGCAACATGTTGGGCGTTACCTGCGCCTTGCCGATGACATCAAGTTCGCGGGGTTCGGGACGTGCCATGATCTAGCTCCTGATATTTCAAATTTCGGAGCGTACCTAACAGATCGCTTTGGAAATAAACATGACAATAATTATCACATTTAATTCAGCCCGACATTCGGGCGGTCGATGATTTCGCGCAGGGCAAAGCTCGAGTTGATCTTGACCACATGGGGCAGGGCGGAGAGCCAGTCTCGGTGAATGCGTTCGTAGTCCTCGAGATCACGCGCGGCGATGCGAAGAATGTAATCATATTCGCCGCTCATCAGATAGCAGACCAGGACATTGGGACAGAGTTTCACCGCGGCCTCGAACTCCGCCAGGGTTTTGGCGAACTGGCCCGAGAGCGAAATATGGACGATGGCGATCATCCGGTAATCAAGCGCCTTGTGCGACACGCGGGCATGGTAGCCCTTGATGACGCCGGTCCTTTCAAGAATGTCGAGCCGCCGGGAGCAGGCTGAAGCAGACAGGCCGACGCGTTCCGCAAGCGCCGCATTGGAGATGCGACCCTCTGTTTGAAGTGTACTCAAAATGGCGATATCGATGGTATCCAGGTCGCTCATTCGCAGGATGTCCGATATAATTGCAATTATGCGCAAGAATATTCGAGGAGCGCCATGCGATCAAGCCCAGTTTGCAAGGACATCTCAGCCTGGAAATGATCGACTTGGCTGCATTGAAACTTAAACCGGCATTCAAATTGCCGGTCACTCTCCCGGAGGAGACATCAATGCGCGTAGGTTGCCCCAAGGAAATCAAGAACCATGAATACCGTGTCGGCCTGACGCCAGGCGCGGTGCGCGAATATGTGGCGCATGGTCACGAGGTGATCATCGAAACCAAGGCGGGCATGGGCATTGACGCTGACGACGCGTCTTACCAGGCTGCCGGTGCCAAGATCGTGGCCAGCGCCAAGGAAGTCTTCGAACGCTCGGACATGATCGTCAAGGTCAAGGAACCGCAGCCGTCGGAATGGGTACAATTGCGTGAAGGCCAGCTGCTCTATACCTATTTGCATCTGGCTCCGGATCCCGAGCAGACCAAGGGCCTTTTGGCTTCAGGCTGCACCGCAGTGGCTTACGAGACCGTGACCGACGATCGTGGCGGTCTGCCGCTGCTGGCGCCGATGTCGGAAGTGGCTGGACGTCTGGCAATTCAGGCCGGTGCCGCCTCGCTTCAAAAAGCCAATGGTGGACGCGGCATTCTATTGGGCGGTGTTCCCGGTGTTCTGCCTGCCAAGATTACCGTTATCGGCGGTGGCGTGGTCGGCCTGAACTCGGCCAAGATGGCTGTCGGTCTTGGCGCTGACGTCACCATTCTCGACCGTTCGCTGCCGCGCCTGCGTCAGCTCGACGATATTTTCAACGGCCGGGTTCACACCCGCTACTCTACCATCGAAGCGCTGGAAGAAGAAGTGTTCTCGGCCGATGTGGTGGTTGGCGCCGTGCTGATCCCGGGTGCTGCGGCTCCCAAGCTCGTCACTCGCGAAATGCTGTCGGGCATGAAGAAGGGCTCTGTGATCGTGGATGTTGCCATCGATCAGGGTGGCTGCTTTGAGACCTCCCACGCCACTACCCATGCGGATCCAACATTCGAGGTCGATGGTGTGATCCACTATTGCGTGGCCAACATGCCGGGCGCTGTGCCGATCACTTCGGCGCACGCGCTCAACAATGCCACCTTGCAGTATGGCCTGATGCTGGCGGACAGGGGTTTGCAGGCCATCGCTGAGGATCGCCACCTGCGCGCCGGACTGAATGTGCACAAGGGCCGCATCACCAGCCGCCCGGTCGCCGAAGCGCTTGGTTATGAACTGGCCGATATGGAACAAGTGCTCAAAGTCGCCTAAGCCGCTTCGACACACAAACCTTCGTGGGCTGTCCACAAGCCCGACCCGTCCGCATCACGTTATGCGGGCGGGTTTTCTGATTCGGACAGTCAGTCAGCTTTGGGCTTCTTCTCCGCGCACCGCCTTGCAGTGATAGCAATTGTTGCGCGACGAGCGGATGTGAACAGCTTCAACGCGAGGGTTTGCCAGGAGCTCTTCCAATCTTGCTTGTATCTCTGAGAGTGTGACTACGCCGCCGGTGCCATAAATTGTCCGTTCATTAGCGTCATAGCCGCGCAAAATGTAGTCCGGACTTTCCAGAAAAGCGGGAAGCATGTCTTGCTCTATGGGCTGGGGTGTGCAGGATTCTGCGTGGAGAAACACCGGGCCGGTTTCGGCGTAGGCGTGGGTCGCCGTAAAGGGACGCCACGCGGCTATCAGATAGGGCTCGCCCTTTCCGACGATCTTCATGCAACACCTGCATGGTACACCGGCTCCATCAGAGATTTTTCGTTCCGGCTGATTGCCGTTGGCATCCAGACCGCCGCTGCGCAGATGTTCGGCGGTGCGGGTGTCCATCGGTTCGAATTTGATATGCATGATTGTCCTCGCTTGCTGGTGTGAAGCTGCGAGGTATCCCGACGTCTTCATTCTGCGCCACCCGATTTCAGCCGGCGATCTGACTATCAGCCTTCATCATGGCAAGAATTTCGTTGTCGGCGAGTGGGCGAATTATTGCCTGGTTCTGGCTCACCGGCTCGAAGCCCATTTTTTGATAAAGTGGCAAGGCCGCGTGGTGATCCAGAGTGTTGGTCGACACGATTACCCGTGCGGGCGTGTTTGACCAGGCAGTGGCGATTGCCTGCCCGAGCATCCATTTGCCAAGACCACGTTTGCGGACATGACCCATCAAACCGAAATAGCTCAGTTCAACGGTTGAATCGTCAACTTCAGTCAGCTCGAAGAAACCGGCCGGGGCGCCGTCAACGCTGAGCACGAAAATGCGGCTTGTCTTTGCATGGACGATCTTCGACAGCTGTTCATCGCTCATGCGCAGGCGGGCGACCCAATGCCATTCACGGCCGACTTGCCACTGCAGATAGCGATAGAAATGCAGCGGGATTTCGGTGGTCTTCATCAAGCTCGCATGCAGATTGACTGGCAGCGGTGTGTTCGCGCGCGGCCTGCGCTTCATTTCAAGATGCGTGACGGTGGCCTTCAGCGATTTGGGTTTTGTTGCTTTCGCCATCTCACGCCTTTCCAGTCACAATTGGCGTGTCGTCGTGGCTGCCCCATTCCGACCAGGAACCATCGTAAAGTGTGTTGGCGCGATGCCCGATTGATTGCAGCGCGAGCGTGATCACGGCCGCCGTCACACCGGATCCGCAGGTTGTGACTACGGGTTTCTCCAGATCAAGGCCCGATGCTTCGAGAGCCAAACGCAATTGGCTGACCGGTTTGAGTTTGCCGCCATCGACAAGTGTTGGGAACGGAACATTGCGGGCACCGGGCATATGGCCGGAACGAAGACCGGCCCGCGGCTCGGGTTCGGCGCCGGTAAAGCGGCCGGGTCCGCGCGCGTCGGCGATCTGCGAAGTCTGACCGTCAATGATCGACCTCATTTCGTCAAAACCGGTAATCGCGCCGGAGTTGGGCATGACATTGAAATCAGCTGGCGATGGGGACGCGGGGTGACCGGTTTCCATCGGCAAGCCTTGTGCTTTCCAGCTGTCAAAGCCTCCGTCCAGCACGTAGGTGTTGCCCGCGCCAAAAATGCGCAACAGCCACCAGACCCGCGGCGCCGAAAACATACCGGGCCCGTCATAAACGATGATTGTGTCTGAGTCCGACAGCCCGAGCTCACCTGCGGCGCGCGCAAAGTCGGCAGGACTTGCGATCGTGTGCGGCAGTTCGGAGGCCGGATCGACGATCTTGTCCTGATTAAAATATACGGCACCGGGTATACGCGAAGCGGCATACTCTGCGGTCGCATTGCGGTTTTGGGCAGGAAGATACCACGAGGCGTCAACGATCTTGAGGCCCGGTTCACCGATCCGGTTTTTGAGCCAATCGAATGAAACGACGAACGGACTTTGATCGGGCGCGGTGGTCATAAAGCGATCCTCAAATACGGGGCAGGGATTGGAGGTGATGAAACCGCTGCCGGGCCTGCATGTTATTCGATGGCTGTGGCTTGGGGCAATGAGGACCGCCGGTTTTACATACAAAAACGGGCCGGTGACCGGCCCGTTCCAACCCAGATTCACCCAACTTAGTAGATTGAAGTGGGATAGTAGTTTTTAGCTTCATCGAACAGGATCGCGGTGGTTTGCGTTGCTGTGTCCTCGGCAACTTCATCGGCTTCGGCGTTTTCTTCCGCTTCGGCTTCTTCCAACAGCAGCAGGGCTGTTTCGCTTTCGCTGGTTGCTTCAGTTTGCCCGGCTCCAGCTCCCTGAGGACCGCCTGCGCCACCCGGAGGTGGCGGTGGTGGGCGATTGGGACGCTGGGTGGTTTTCTCGGTCGCTGTATCGCTGGCTAGAAATGCCGTAACGCGATCTGACACCGAACGCACGGCGTCGGATGGGGCCACCGTCTCAGTTTTCTGAACAGATGATTTGGTGTTGTTGCTTGCAGCCGGTGAAGGCACCGTGCTGGGTACCATTGCGGAGACCGGGTAGGTTCTTGCTTGAATGGAAGGCATCGGGTTGCTTTGCTAAGTTCGGCGCGAAGCCAGGCTGGCCTCGATCACGGCGTTGAATTGTCTGCCGCCAGGTGAGAATGCTCCAGGTGGCATAAAACCACAGTTACGCCGGCCATCTTAACGAGTTGTTAAATGCACCTGTAAGGTTGTCCAGACCTGCAAAAAACACCCCACGCTCTCGTTAAACGGAACACGGTTTTTGTGCTGGGTCCGGAGCGGAGCGATCAGGCAGGAAGCGGGCCGAAGCGGATGCGGAAACGGCGGTTTTCCTTGCCCTTTTTTTCGATCTTGCCGATGTGGATTTCACCGACTTCGGAGGTTTCTCCGACATGCGTTCCGCCGCAGGGCTGGCTGTCGATTGACGAGCCTTCGCCGATACAGACCAGGCGAATGCGGCCCTGCCCGCGTGGCGGGCGGACATTCTTGGATTTGATCAGATCCGGGTTGGCGTTGAGTTCCTCTTCCGAGATCCATTGGTTGAATATCGGATGATTGGCGTTGACCAGTTCCATCAGCTTGGCTGTGACCTCGGCCTTGTCAATGGTGTCGCTCATGTCGAAATCGATCCGGCTGTCGGTTTCACTGACTGCAGCACCTGTGATCGGGTAGGGACAGACCACCGACAGCAGATGGCAGGCGGTGTGCATCCGCATCAGATTGTAGCGCCTGTCCCAGTCGATGTGCTGCACCAGCTTCTCGCCGATGGCAGGCATTGGCTGGCCCGGAGCCGGAACGAGAATGATTTCGGCTTTGGTATCACCCGTCACTGTGCCGGCGATCTGGATTTTTTCGCCATTTTCGCGCTCGAGGAACCCGGTGTCGCCGGGTTGTCCGCCAGATGTGGCGTAAAAGCAGGTCTGGTCGAGCAGGATGCCGCCATCTTCCCGAATTCCGGTGACCAGCGCTTCAACGGTCGAGAGATAGGCGTCTTCGAGAAAAAGGGCGGTCATGGAACTCATTCGCTTATGTAAGGGACAGAAATGTCGCTTTTGCGCGTCAACCATTGGGGAACCGGCAAATCCTTCGACGCCAGGAATTCCGGATTGAACAGCTTTGACTGGTAGCGGTTGCCGTAATCGCAAAGGATGGTGACGATGGTGTGGCCCGGTCCCATCTCGCGGGCCATGCGGATGGCGCCGGCAACGTTGATGCCGGATGAGCCACCAAGGCAGAGGCCTTCATGTTCCAGAAGGTCAAAGACCAGCGGAATGGCCTCCGAATCGGGAATGTTGAACGACATGTCGGGCGTGAAACCCTCGAGGTTGGCGGTGATGCGGCCCTGACCAATACCTTCGGTGATTGACCCTCCAGAGGATTTCATCTCGCCGGTGGTGTAGAAACTGTAGAGCGCGGCACCATCGGGATCCGCAAGCCCGATCTTGACCGACTTCGAGTGCTCGCGAAGGCCTTCGGCAACACCGGCCAGAGTGCCGCCGGATCCGACCGCGCAGATGAAGCCGTCAACCTTGCCATCAGTGTCACGCCAGATTTCCGGTGCGGTGGTCTTCACATGAGCTCGGCGATTGGCGACATTATCGAACTGGTTTGCCCAGATTGCGCCATTGGGATCTGTCTTGGCGATTTGCTCGGCAAGCCGGCCTGAAAGCCGCACGTAATTGTTGGGATTTCGGTAGGGTGCTGCAGGCACCTCGACCAGCTCGGCGCCGAGCAGGCGCAGCGCATCCTTCTTTTCCTGGCTCTGGGTCTCGGGGATTACGATGACAGTCTTGTAGCCCAGAGCACAGGCGACCAGCGCCAGCCCGATGCCGGTGTTGCCTGCTGTTCCTTCGACAATCGTGCCGCCCGGGCGCAACAGACCTTTTTCTTCGGCGTCGCGGATGATTTCCAGCGCCGCCCGATCCTTGACCGATTGACCGGGATTGAGAAATTCGGCCTTGCCAAGGATGGTGCAACCGGTGGCTTCCGACGCGGCATTGAGGCGGATGAGAGGGGTGTTGCCGATGGCGTCGAGAACGGAATTGATGGCTGGCATGGTTTTTCCTGTTATTGGCTGTGGGTGCACAGGCTACCTTGAGACTAGGCAGCCCGTTCTGGCTTCTCAAGAGGGCTGTTGCAAGAAACCTGATCTCCCGGTGCCGGAGTATAAGGGAAAATTTGCCTTCAAACGGCAAAAATGAGAAATGGCATGTTCCGGTGATCCGTATTGTGCCGTGGGGCGTATGCAGTGACAATTGGAATAGACAGAAACGGCTGTTTCCCTGTCAGGATGAAGCGGTCATTGAATTTGTGGAAAGCTTGATACGCATGGTGCGTGAACACATCGATACGATCGACTCACTGCTTGCCCGGTACGTCGCCGGGACCCTTCCGACCCCTGCACGGGTTCTTGTGCAAGCTCATCTGGAATTGAAGGCGGATAACCGCATCAAGGTTGCCAATCTTGAAGCCATGGCGGGTCTTGAACTGATGGCGATTGATCCTGTCGCACTTGTTGACCGTGATGGAATGCTGGCCGCGGTTCTCGGATCGAATGCGCCTGAAGCAACCGCTCTGGTTCGCGGCGCTGAAGAACGGGTTTTCCCCAAGGCGCTTTATGATTTTGTCGGCTTTGACGCGGGTGACGTGCCTTGGCGCACGAAAATGCCCGGATTCAAGGAATATGATCTCGGCGATATCGAAGGATGTCACGTCAACCTGTTCTGGATAAAGCCGGGCCGCACCGTGCCTGCCCACACCCATGAGGGCAGCGAATTGTCATTGGTTCTGGATGGTGCCTTCAGCGATGCGCGCGGACACTATGGCCGCGGCGACATCTCGGTTGCGGATGATTCCGTCGATCACCGGCCGAGCGCCGATATGGGGCAACCTTGCATCGGATTTGCGGTGATGGATGCGCCGTTGAAACTGACCGGCTCGTTCCGGCAGTTGATCGGCGACATCATCGGCTAACGTCATTCTCTGCAGAGAATTTGAACCAACAGGCCGTCTGGAACGTAACAGGTTCCGGACGGTTTTTTTGATTGGAGACACGCATGAGCAGTTTCACCGCCAAGCCATCGGATGGATCAGCCTGGGTGACCGGTGCATCAAGCGGAATTGGCAAGGCGCTTGTGCTGGATCTGGCGGGTGAGGGGTTTACCGTTTACGCCACGGCACGCAGTGAAGATGCCTTGGCTGAACTTGAGCGCCAGTCGGATGGGCTCAAGGGCCAGATCGTGGCGGCTGCCGGAGACGTAACGGATGCAGAAATTATGGCCGGTATTGCCGGACGGATTGACGCGGATGGCAACGGACTGGCGCTGGCGGTCTTCAATGCCGGGATCTATCTTCCGGTCCACGGCGAGACCCTCAAGGTCGCTGATTTCGACAAGAGTTTTTCGGTCAACCTTTCAGGTGTGGTCAACGGACTGGTGCCGGCGATCGAACGGATGAAGGCGCGCGGACGAGGGCAGTTGGCAATCGTCTCGTCGGTCACCGGTTATGGCGGAATGCCGACCAGCGCCGCCTATGGCGCGACCAAGGCGGCGTTGATCAATATGGCGGAAAGCCTGAAGTTCGATCTCGACAAGATCGGAGTGCGGATCCAGGTCATCAATCCGGGATTTGTCGACACACCAGCGACGGCGGACAATGCGTTTGCGATGCCGGCCTTGCTGCAGCCGGAGGAGGCTGCCCGGCGCATCGCCCGGGGACTGAAGTCCGGTTCCTTTGAGATCACTTTTCCGCGCCGCTTCACCTATGTGCTCAAGGCGCTGCAATTTCTTCCCTATCCGGCCTATTTCTGGTTGATGAACGCGGCAACGGGCTGGAAGAAACGGCCGCTGGAAACGGATTGATCCGATCAATCAGGCTGCTTCGATACGGCTGCGAAGAGATTTTTGTGCCTCTTCATCCAGCGGGAAATTCCACATGATGGCAATGCTGACAAGCTTTGCAATGATCGGAACCCAGGCATAGGTGATTGCCAGCGCGGTCAATCCTTCACCGGAACCGCTGCTTGCGGCTGGATCGAAGCCAAAGGCCGCCAGTGCCGGGAAAACCACACCGACGCCACCGGCGAGCGAGAGTTTGGTGGCCAGGCTCCAGGCTGCGAAATAGGTTCCGGACCGCTGCTCGCCAGAGGCTGCTGTATCCACATCGATAACATCGGCCTGGATGGCCGGGGGCAAGGTCAGGTCGAAGCCCAGGAGCAAGCCGGTCACTGCGCAGATCGCTGCGAATGCGATCAGGCTGCCCTCTGGCAACAGCGGAGCCGGTGCAAATGCAATGCAGGCTGCCAGCATGCCATAGCACCAGGCCCGGTGCTTGCCGAAGCGGCGCGCCGCCCATGCAGCAAGCGGCACACCGGCGATGGCGCAGAGAAAGTAGAAGAACAGCAAGGGGCCACGGGCATCGGGAAGTCCGAGCCGGGCCGAGACGAAATACAGGAACAGGGTTGCCGGAATGCCGTTGGCCAGACCGTTGAGGAAAAACGCAGCGATCAAGCGGAGGAAAGGCCGGTTGCGGGCGAGATGCGCAAGGCCGGCCTTGAGATTGACCCGTGCGCGCGAATGCTCGACCGGTTCAGGAGTGGCAAAAATCGCCACTGCGCCGAACAGCGGCAAACCGATCAGAATGACCAAGCCAAGCATCGCCAACCCGTGCACCCCCTTTGCCTGATCAAAGCCGATTGCAAAGGGCAGGGCGATTGCAATCAGCGTTCCTATCAGCGTCAATCCCTCGCGCCAGGCGGTGATCCGGGATCTGCCGTGATAATCGGTCGCCAATTCTGCGCCCCAAGCCGAAAACGGGATCAGCGCGGCGGTGTAACCCAGTGACAGCATGAGGCCCCAGGCGACCAGCCACAGGGCGCTAGCATCAGCGGGTGGCCAGAACAGCATGAATGCGGAGATCGCTGTCAGCGGCAGGCTGGCGGCAAACAAAGCGCGGCGTCGGCCGAAACTGGGACGGAAGCGGTCTGCAGCCCACCCGATCAACGGATCGTTGACCGCGTCGAAAATCCTCACAAGCAGCAAGGCAAAGCCGACTGAGGCCAAGGAGAGGCCGAGGGTCTCGGTATAAAAAGTCGGCACCAGCACATATAGCGGCAGCGTAAGTGCAGCCAGCGGAATGGCGGGCAGTGCATAGGCGATGATCTGGGGCAGGGCGAGGGGATGGGGTGTCGCCGACCGCTCCAGCCCAATGTCAGGATTTACAGCCAAATTGATATCCAGTCGGCTGGCCGTGACCTTGCAGTCGGGACCGGTTGGAGTTCAGAAGTGCCGCTGTTTACGTCCCAAACTTATATATGGTTCACCCCGCCGAAGGTTTGTTTCGGCGGGGTGCGCTCAAAATGCTGGCTGAATCAGCTGTAGACCACCTGCCGGACGTTGATGTGGCCGAAGCGGAAGCCTGCTTCGCAATAATACATGTAGAATTCCCACAGGCGTTTGAAGCGAGTGTCAAAGCCCATCGGCTGGATCTCTTCCCAGGTATCCCAGAACCGTTGCCGCCATTCAGCCAGTGTCCGGCCGTAGTCGGGACCAAAGGCGCGATGGCCGACCTGTTTGAGACCGGCTGCTTGCCCCAGCGATATCAAGTGATTTTCGGTCGGCAGCATGCCGCCGGGAAACACATAGCGCTGGATGAAATCCGGATTGGTGCGATAGGTCTCATAGGCTTCGGGCGTGATGGTGATGATCTGAAGCCCAGCCTTGCCGCCGGGCTTGAGACATTGCCGCACCTTGGAAAAATAGGTTGGCCAGTATTTTTCACCCACGGCCTCGAACATCTCGATCGAGACAACCCCATCATACTGACCGGTCTCGTCGCGGTAGTCCTGAAAGCGAAAATCGACCTTGTCTGACAGACCGGCCTTTTCGATGCGCTGGCGGGCAAACGCAAGTTGTTCATTGGAAATGGTAAGTCCGGTGACGCGGCAGCCGATTTCGCGTGCGGCGTATTCGGCAAAGCCGCCCCAGCCGCAGCCGATCTCAAGAACATGATCGCCGGCCTTTATGCCTGCAGCCTGCGCCAGCGCCCTGTATTTGGCTGTCTGAGCACTGGCCAGATCGTTGGCGCCATCGGCATAGAGTGCTGACGAATAGGTCATCGTTTCATCGAGCCATTTCGAATAAAACGCGTTGCCGAGATCGTAATGGGCGGAGATGTTCTTTTTGGCCTGACTGCGGGAGTTTGACCTGAGCCAGTGGCGGATCAGTTCCACCACACGGGCGATGCCGCGGGCGCCACCGGCGAGCTTGTCTCCAACTTCCATATTGACCAGAAACAATTCGAGAAATCCGGTGACGTCCGGGCTTTCCCAGTCGCCGTCCATATAGGATTCGGCCACGCCTATGGTGCCGCCGGTCAAGGCCCGGTGCGCCAGGTTCCAATTGTGCAGGATCAAAGTGGCCTCGGGGCCTTCCGAATGGCCTTCGACACGAACGGTTCGCCCATCCGGCATACGGATTGACAATTTGCCGTGGCCCATGTGCAGCAGCCCGCGCAACATCATTTTGGCCTTGGCCGGCAATCCACGCAGGTAGGCCGAAATGTTGTCGGCCGACAGTCTCTCCGGGGCGTTTTGTTCATTCCAGGTGGCTTCGGTCTTCATGAGAGCAGCCTCCTCCGTCTCACCAATGGTTCATCCGTCACGGCTTTACCACCTGACGTTCGAACTTTCCCTGATCGCGAAAGCTCGCAGTGGGAGGCGGTGCCGGACGGGGCACGTAACGCAGCCCCTTGAGCCACAATTTGAGGGCCTCATAGTGGATGCCGCCTACAATCTTCCACGTCAAAAGCGGAATCTGCAAGAGGCAAGCCAAAATTGATTCGGTTGACAGTGTTCGCCGCGCGCCATTGTAGGTCGCTGCCAAGAGCGGGCCGGTCGGGTCGGTTTCCAGGATTCGCCACTTCAATTGCTCGCCCGGAACGTTCATCCGGAAATTGTAGCGCGCTTCCATTTCGACAAACGGTGACACATAAAAAAGCTTGGAGCGGCTCTGGCGAATGCCGGACGGGGTCATGTCTCCGGCTTCCAACTTGCAGGCATAGGTATGGTGTTCGCCAAATGTATTGCGCACCTCGTAGACCAGCGCCAGAGGCTGCCCGTCCTTGTCGTAGGCATAGTAAACTGACAGAGGATTGAAAACCTGTCCGAAGATGCGCGGATAGCAGGCCAATTCGATGCGGCTGGCGGGCTGATCAAGGCCTGCATCTTTCAGCAGTGCATCGATATGGCCGCGCAGCGTGGGGTAGGTCGAACCGTGCAGGTGGTCGGCCTCATGAAATGCCATGACGTTTGCCCGGTTGACCGAAAACAGCTTTGACAGTCTGGCTGCCTCATTGAGGCGGTCGAGATCTATCAGCATCGAATAGACCCTGTAGCGGAACCGGTGGCCAACGGGCTTCATACGCTGGTGCATGACATCACCTGCATAAAGACACACTGGCGCGCGCGTCGCCTTCTCATCCTGCGACGGGTCTCTTGAGACTGAGTTCACCATCACGCGGCGACTTCCATGGTTTGGGCGGGGGTCGTGCGCCAGGGCAAAACCGCGCCGAGTGCTTCTGCAGCTGCGATGCCTGAACTCAGGCCATCTTCGTGGAAGCCGTAGCCTGTCCAGGCTCCGGCAAAGTAGGTGTTGTTATCGCCCTGGATCTGTTTGAGACGGGCTTGAACTTCCATTGCGTCGGTTCCGAATTGTGGGTGGTCATAGCTGTACTCGCCAAACACCAGCTCTCGCCGCGGTTCGCGGTCCGGATTGAGCGTCACGAACAAGGGCTTGGACGAATCAATGCCCTGCAGCCGGTTCATCCAGTAGCTCACCGCAACATTTGCATCGCTGCGCTGATCGGAGGAACGCAGATAATTCCATGAGGCCCAAACCTTTTTGCGGGTTGGCATCAGCCGGTCGTCACGGTGCAGGATCACCCGGTTGGGGCTGTAGGGAATCGCGGTCAGGATCGATTGTTCCTGATCCGTCGGCCGGTCGAGAATGCGCAGCGCCTGATCTGTATGACAGGCGAGGATGACGCGGTCATAGGATTGGGTGTTTCCTGTGGTGTCGAGGATGTCGACACCATCGGCGCTCCTGCGCACGGAAACAACGCCGGCATTCAGCCGTACCCGGTCTCCCAGCGGAGACAGAAGTTTGGTGAGATAATTGCGGCTGCCGCCAGTGACAGTCCGCCATGTTGGCCGCTCCAGATAGATCAGACGGTGGTTTTCAAAGAAATTCACAAAATAGGTGGCTGGAAATTCCATCATCCGCTTGGCCGGCGTTGACCAGATCGCCGCCGCCATCGGCACCAGATAGTTGTTCATGAAACCGGGTGAGAAACCACGCCAGTTGAGATAGTCACCAATCGAGCGGGCCGTAAGATGTCCCGCCGCACGGTCCTGCAGGCAAATCTTGTTGAAGCGGAGGATTTCGCGCAGCATCAACAGGAATGAGGGGCGCAGCAGATTGCGTTTCTGGGCAAACAGGGTCGAGAGATTGTCACCACCCCATTCCATCTTGCCGTGATCCAGTGACAGCGCAAAGCTCATGTCACTGTCGTGGGTCTTGACCCCGAGATGCTCAAACAACGCTGTGAGATTGGGATAATTGAGCTCGTTGTAGACAATGAAACCAGTATCGACGGAGATCGGCGTGCCGTCATAGTCGATATCAACCGTGGCGGTGTGGCCGCCGGGGCGCTTTTCAGCCTCGTAGAGTGTCACATCGTGCAGATCCCGCAATGCCCATGCAGCCGATGCGCCGGAGATGCCGGAGCCGACAACGGCGACTTTCAGGCGTTTGGGCCCAGTCGTAACTGCGAAGGGCTTCAAATGAACGTTCATGCGGCATCCTTGATCTGCTGATAGGCGGCCAGTGCGCGGGTGCGCGCCAGCTTGTGATCGATAATCGGGTGAGGGTAGGTGTCGCCGAGACGAACGCCGGCGGTGTCTAAAACCGCATCCGGCGCAGCCCACGGCTTGTGGATGAATTTCGACGGCATTTTCGCCAGTTCGGGCACAAAGCGGCGTACATAGTCGCCGTCCGGATCGAATTTCTCGCCCTGCAGCACCGGATTGAAAATTCTGAAATAGGGCGCGGCGTCGGCTCCCGAGCCCGCGACCCATTGCCAGCTTGCGGCATTGGAAGCTGGATCAGCATCAACAAGCGTATCCCAGAACCAGCTTTCGCCTTCGCGCCAGTCAATCAGCAGATGCTTGGTGAGAAAGGATGCCACGATCATGCGAACGCGGTTGTGCATCCAGCCAGTCTGCCAGAGCTGGCGCATGCCTGCATCAACCACCGGATAGCCGGTGAGGCCTTTTTGCCAGGCCGTGAGTGCCGCGGCATTGCTGAGCCAGGGAAACTTGTCGAATTTGGCGTTGTGGTTCTTGTCAGGCAGTGCCGGATCATTTGACAGCAAATGCCAGGCAAATTCGCGCCAGCCAATTTCCTTGCGGAATTTGGTCCGGTCAGCGGGGGAGGCGTCGTTGCCTGTGTTTTTAAGCGCTTCGAAGATTTGCGCCGGGGTGATTTCGCCTGCTGCAAGGTGCGGTGAAAGACCTGAGGTGGCATCGACGCCGGGGATATCGCGGCGATCGGCGTAGCCCTGCATTCTGTCTTCAAGAAAATCGGTCAGTTGGTCATGAGCACCAGCTTCGCCCGGTATCCAGGCTTCCGCCAGGCCGCCGGACCAGTCGGGTTTGGTCGGTAGCAGGTGCCAGCTATCCAAGGTTTCTGTGGGCAAGCTGGATATGGTGTCGACTGGCGTCAGCGATTCGGGTGCTGGAAGTGGCGGCCGGATTTCGACATCCGGTTCAAGCGCTCGCCAGAAAGGGCTGTAAACCTTGTAGTGGGTGCCGGAACCGGTGCGCAGCCGGGTCGGCTCGTGCAATAATTGACCAGCAAAACTTTCCGCAATGAAACCATCCCTCTGAAGACCTGCCTTCAGCGCCGAATCAGCGGATTGGAAAGCCGGATCATAGCGGCGGTTCCAGTAGACCGCCGATGCACCGGTTTTCCTGATGAGATCTGGAATCAGGTCGGCGGGATCACCACTGAGCTGAATGAGTGGCGTGCCCAGGCTTTCCAGAGCGCGCGAAAGGCTGGAAAGGGAATAGTGCAGCCACCAAGCTCGCGCGGCGCCAAGCGGGCGGGCAGGGCTGTTGGTTTCCCTGATAAAGACGGGAATCGCTGCGCTGTGATGGCTTGCCGCGACGAGCGCCGCATTGTCCTCGGTCCGCAGGTCATTGCGAAACCAGACAATCGCCGGATCTTGTAAATGGGGGGGGTCGCGTTCCATTCGAAGCATTTTTTCCGTTTTGGCGAAAATCGCCGGGCCTTTGATTGTCTCATACGGGGATACGCAAAAGACGGATCAGAAGTTTCACGAAAAAATGCTGGTCTTCCACGGAGTTGCGGGAAATTTTGTGAAAGACAAAAAAGACCGCAATCCCGAAAAGGATGCGGTCTTTTTGTAATCTGGCTCCCCGGGCCGGATTCGAACCAGCGACCGATCGATTAACAGTCGATTGCTCTACCACTGAGCTACCGGGGATCACCGCGTTAAGCAGCGTGGGGGGCCTATAACAAATGCGTCTCTGATTTGCCAAGCTGTTTTTGAAGAAAATGTGTCGATCTTGCCAAGACAGGCATGAAAGCCCATCTGTTGGGCTCTTACCAGGGGCCGTTTACGACCCGTTTAGCAAGGCCTGCGCCGATGTCGCGAAAACGCTTTTTCAATTTTCATGCCGGTCGGGGCGAAATTCATATCGGATCCAAGGTTCTGCGTCTGCCGCAGAGAGCTCCGGTGCGAATCGCACTCGGTGCCGGGCTGATTGCCGGCGGAACTCTGGGGTTTTTGCCGGTTCTTGGGTTCTGGATGCTTCCGCTCGGGCTGCTGGTATTGTCACAGGATCTGCCCGTTGTGCGCCGATGGCGCCGGTCTTTTGTGGTTCGGATGGAACGTCGCCGAGGAAAAAGGCCCAAGCGCAATGGTGGCCCGGCAGGAAGCCAGGAAGAAAACAATCCGAAAAAAGGGGTTTAGGAATGGAGGCCTCGCCCGGAATCGAACCGGGGTGCAAGGATTTGCAGTCCTCTGCGTAACCACTCCGCCACGAGGCCTCATGCCGATCACTGACCGGACGGCTGGCAAATAGACGGAGAATCGAAGCTGCGCAAGGGGCATGTTGGTCGCCACTGTTGCTTTCTCCATGACTTGTTTGGTTGAAAACCTCTAATTCGACCGACTTGGCCTTGGTTCAGCTTGAATCTCGCGGTGCGGCGCTTTATTGAAGCGCAAGACCAGATGCATCGGAGAGACCGGATGGGCACCGACTATCAAGAACCGCGCCAGAAGATGGTGGACAACCAGATCCGAACCACGGATGTGACATCACATTCGGTGTTGAAAGCGTTCCTGACTGTTGCGCGCGAGGATTTCGTTCCGACGCCACTCAAGCCATTGGCCTATATTGACAGCGATATCCAGATATCAGCCGGCGGCGCGGATGGCGTAGCCCGTTATGTCATGGAAGCATCGCCATTGGCGAAAATGCTGCAACTGGCACAGATCACCCGCGACCATGTGGTGCTCGAAATCGGGTGCGGGTCCGGCTACTCCGCTGCGTTGCTGTCGTTGCTTGCAGGATCGGTTGTTGCAGTCGAGAGCGATTCGGCGCTTGCCGATGCGGCGAGTGAGCGGCTGAGCGATGGCGGCTATGATAACGTGGCTGTCGTCACCGGCGATCTCGAAAAAGGCTATGCGGCGGAAGGTCCCTACGACCTTATTTTCCTCAACGGCGCGGTGGAAACCGTACCTGCGATCTTGTTTGATCAGTTGCGCGAAGGTGGGCGACTGGTCGCAGCTGTCGGTTTGGGGTTGGCTGCGCAAGCGTATCTGTTCGTCAAGGACGGCGGCATTGTGTCGGGCAGGCCCGCATTCAACACATCGGTCAAACCCTTGCCGGGTTTCCGCAAGGCCGAAGAATTCGTCTTCTAGAGTCCTCCGGCACTCGTAAACCGGCTCTGCTGCCAATTGTCGCGCTGTTGCGCGATGGCAACTTCATGGGGATTAGTGCTCTATTGTTCATGCCGTGTGATTGCGTCTGACAGCGCTAGCCATCATATGTTGATGAAACACCATGATCGTGTCCTGTGCTAAATCGGGGCCCCGTTTTCGCGCATGCTGGAGTATGTACTCGTGTCATTTGTCAAGAATTCACTCGCCTGCGTTGCCGTTGTTTCGATGATGGCCCTGGCTCCTCAGCCGGTTTCGGCCGAGACCATCTATCAGGCCATGGCCAAGGCCTATGAGAATAATCCTGATCTCAACGCTGCGCGCGCTGGTCTGCGAGCGACCGACGAAGGTGTAGCAATTGCGAAGTCCGGGTATCGCCCCTATGTCGCCGCTGAGGCGATAACGACGTCGTCAAACACCGAGGGCCGGGTAACAAATTCAGCCAGCATCGGCGTATCGATCACCCAGACCCTTTTCGATGGTTTTCAGACCCGTAACAATGTGCGTGCGGCCGAAGCAGCGGTTTTTGCCGGCCGGGAGAACCTGCGCGGCACTGAAATCGATATCCTGCTGGCCGCTGTTCAGGCTTACGCCAACGTCAATCGGGACAACCAGATCGTTGTCTACCGCAAGCAGAATATTGCGTTCCTGCAGGAGCAGTTCTCTGCGGCGCGCGCCCGTTTTGATGTGGGTGAAAGCACCCGGACTGATGTGAGTCTCGCCGAAGCCGAGCTTGCCGGAGCGAAGGCCAGCCTGACTGCCGCAGTTGCCCAGGCCAAGTCCAGTGCTGCAGTTTACGCGCAGATAGTCGGCTCCGTGCCGAAAGACCTCAGGGCGGTTCCGCTGCCGCGCAAGCTGCTTCCCGGGTCTCTGGAGATTGCAGTCGCACAGGGGACGAAGGAACACCCGGCTGTTCTGGCGGCTCTCTATGGCGTCGATGCCGCAGGCTACAAGGTCAAGTCCGAGGAAGGGACATTCCTTCCCGGGGTCAAGGTTAGTGGTTCGGTTGCCGAAGCCGATGGCGGCGTCAGCACGGGGCAGGTGCAGGCCAAGGTGACCATACCGCTCTATCAGGGCGGTGCAGCTTCAGCGTCCGTCCGCCAAGCCAAGGAAACACTGGGCCAGCAACGCATTCTGGTTGATTCGGCGCGTCGCTCGATAGAGCAGTCGGTGGTCTCTTCGTGGACGCAGATGGAAGCCGCGATCGCCACCATCAGCGCCAACAAGGCTCAGATTTCGGCTGCCAACCTCGCCTTGAATGGTGTGGTAGAAGAGCGCCGTGTCGGACAGCGCACCACACTTGACGTGCTCAATGCCCAGCAAACCGTGCTCACCGCCAAGGAAGCGATTTCCCAGTCGGAGCGCAATGCGATCGTCGCAAGTTTCTCGGTGCTTGCGTCGACAGGCAAGCTGACCATCGACCGTCTCGGGCTGCATGTGGCCAACTACAAGCCCGAAGTTCACTATGAAGCGACCAAGGACCGCTGGTTCGGTCTGCGTACTGTGGACGGTCGCTGAACCAGACCGGGAAAGCGCGCGAATAATATGTCGCGCGCTTGACGTGAATTCCTGTGTATGACTGCCGAAGCTTCCAAAGGTCCGATTCTCAAATCCAAGTCGATGCCGTAGACTGGCAAGGTGATTCGCCGGTTGGTATGAGCCTGGCGACGAGAGTAACGGAGCGTAATCATGGGACAGGCCGGCGCACAGCGCGAACCGTCGATGGAAGAAATTCTGGCTTCCATTCGCAGGATCATTGAAAACAACGAGCCTGGACAGGATGGTAATCCGGTTGATGGCGGCACGGCATTCAGCCAGCATGATGCTGATGAAGATGCCTATGATCCGGATTACGCCGATCAGCAATCCGACAACCAACTGACCGCCGCCAACGACGCACCTGTTGCCCAGCCAGTTTCTCTGGCTGATGTTGCCGCGCGGGCCCGTGCTGTTCCAGAAACCCATTCGTTCGAGGCGATCAAGACAGACATTCGCGAGGACGTTTCGGACAGCGCATCAGACGTTATGGATGCGGCGGCAGAAGAGCTTCGGGAAGCTTTGACGTCCGACCAGCCGGTTGAAGCCGCAATCCCGACTGTGGCGGTTGCGGATGAGCAGAAACCAGACGAACCGGTTGCGGTGCAGCCTGAAACCGTCAGTTCTGAAAATGTTTCCGACCGTCAGGAAATCCCGGATAACAAACAACCGGAAGATCAACAAATTGGTGGTCAGCTGGTTTCGATGCATACCGGCGAGAAAGTCGCTGCAGCGTTCGGTGAGCTTGATGCCGCTATTGCCGCGGGTCAGCAACGTTCTTTTGATGAGATTGCCGAGGAAATGCTGCGGCCGATGCTGACCCATTGGCTTGATGACAATCTGCCGACATTGGTCGAGCGGCTTGTGCGAGAAGAAATTGAACGTGTCTCGCGTGGCAATCGCCGCTGAATACCGTCTCCCGAGCCGACCCTGGTGTTGCAGCGGATGAGTCGTCTGCTGCGCACTGTTTTATCTTTTGAGATGCTGCCGCCGTTTGATCTGTGCCGTCTGCGGTCGTGGATTTCAGAACGAGCCGGCGCGGTTTCGGGGCTGGCAGGGAAACGCTGCCGATTTTGCGACCTTATTGATCCAGAACAATGATATAGTTTCGAGCCGGTCTACATTGCTATGTGGAACGACGCGCGGCTTGATCTTGGGCGCCGCTCTCCGTCGATGTCTGGTGTTCGGCGCAGCTAATATTGACTCCACCAGTTCGTTCCGGTTTATCACAGTCCCATCCCTGCAGAAGCAAACGGTTCCCCGATTATGCTCGAAAAAACCTATGACGCCGCGGCCATAGAGCCCAAAATCGCGACACGCTGGGCAGAGGCGAATGCATTCGCCGCTGGCGCTGGTGCACAGCCCGAGCGGGATTCGTTTTGCATCGTGATTCCGCCACCCAACGTTACCGGGTCGCTGCACATGGGCCATGCGCTCAACAACACTCTGCAGGACATTTTGGTGCGGTATCATCGCATGCTTGGAGAAAATGTTCTGTGGCAGCCAGGGATGGATCATGCCGGGATTGCGACCCAGATGGTGGTTGAACGGCAGCTGGCTGAGCAGAAGATTGATCGCCGCGAAATCGGACGTGAAGCGTTTGTCGAGAAGATCTGGGAATGGAAAGAGAAGTCCGGTGGGACAATCTTCAACCAGCTCAAGCGGCTTGGCGCATCGTGCGACTGGTCGCGCGAACGCTTCACCATGGATGAGGGGCTTTCGCGCGCGGTGCTGGAGGTTTTTGTCAGCCTCTATAAGGAAGGGCTGATCTACAAGGACAAGCGGCTGGTCAACTGGGATCCAAAGCTGCTGACGGCAATTTCCGATCTCGAGGTCGAGCAAATCGAGGTGCAGGGAAATCTCTGGCATTTCCGCTATCCGCTGGCCGATGGCGTCACCTATGAGCATCCGGTGTCCTATGACGAAGATACCGAGACTTACACCTATGAGACCCGGGACTACATCATTGTGGCCACCACACGGCCGGAAACCATGCTTGGTGACACGGCTGTCGCGGTCAATCCGGAAGACTCCCGCTACAAGGATCTGATAGGCAAGGAGGTAGTTCTGCCGCTGGTTGGACGACGCATTGCAATTGTTGGCGATGACTATGCTGATGAGACCGCCGGTTCGGGTGCGGTGAAGATAACGCCTGCGCATGACTTCAACGATTTCGAGGTTGGCAAGCGCCATCACCTCAAAGCCATCAACATATTGACCACCGATGGGCGCATGGCGCTCAAGGACAATGAGGACTTCCTCGACGATCTTAAGGTCGAGGGCAAGCTGATCGAGGTTATCGAAGAGCTCGACGGCATGGACCGCTTTGCCGCGCGCAAGGAAATCGTCGTCAAGATGGAGGAGCTTGGCCTTCTCGATCACATCGAACCGCACACGCACATGGTGCCGCATGGCGACCGTGGCGGTGTGCCGATCGAACCGTTCCTGACCGACCAGTGGTATGTCAACGCAGCCGAGATGGCCAAGCCGGCGATTGAAAGCGTGCGTGAGGGACGGACCAATTTCGTGCCGAAGAATTGGGAAAAAACCTATTTCGACTGGATGGAGAATATCCAGCCCTGGTGCATTTCCCGGCAATTGTGGTGGGGACACCAGATTCCGGCATGGTATGGGCCTGATGGACAGGTTTTTGTCGAAAAGGACGAGGAGACAGCACTCGAGGCCGCGATCCAGCATTACATCGCCCATGAAGGCCCGTGGAAAGCCTGGGTCGAGGAGAAGCTTGAGAACTTCAAGCCGGGCGAAATACTGACCCGGGACGAAGATGTGCTCGACACCTGGTTCTCGTCCGCACTTTGGCCGTTTTCGACGCTTGGTTGGCCGGACGAGACGCCCGAGCTTGCGCGCTATTACCAGACCGATGTTCTTGTGACCGGATTTGACATCATCTTCTTCTGGGTTGCCCGGATGATGATGATGGGACTGCACTTCATGAAGGAAGAGCCGTTCCACACGGTCTATGTGCATGCTCTGGTGCGCGACAAGGACGGGGCCAAGATGTCCAAGTCCAAGGGCAACGTCATTGATCCGCTGGATCTGATTGACGAATACGGCGCTGATGCTCTGCGGTTTACGCTGGCGATCATGGCGGCGCAGGGCCGCGACGTGAAACTCGATCCTTCGCGTATTGCCGGATACCGCAACTTCGGCACCAAGCTGTGGAACGCGGCCCGGTTTGCCGACATGAATGGCGCTGTACTGGATCCGGCCTTCGATCCATCGTCCGCCAAGCTGACAATCAATCGCTGGATCCTGACTGAACTGACTCGGACTTCGAATGACGTGAAGGCGGCAATCGAGGCCTACAAGTTCAACGAAGCTTCAAGCGCGCTTTACCGGTTTGTCTGGAATCAGGTTTGTGACTGGTATCTGGAACTGCTCAAGCCGGTCTTCAACGGTGAAGACGAAGCCGCCAAGGTTGAGGCACGTGCCTGTGCTGCGCATGTTCTGGCGGAAGCGGTGAAGCTGCTGCATCCGTTCATGCCGTTCATGACCGAAGAGCTCTGGGAGCACCTGGCTGGTGCCAGTGCCGGGCTTGCCTGCCACGCGGAATGGCCCCAGCCGGTTTTTGCAGACGAGGCCGCGGCCGCTGAAATCAATTGGCTGATTGATCTGGTCTCGGGTCTGCGGTCGGTCCGTGCGGAAATGAATGTGCCGCCATCGGCGAAAGCGGCCCTGGTGATGGTTGGCACCAATGCGACAACCGGAGAACGGCTGCTTCGTCATGATCCGGCAATCAAGCAGTTGGCGCGTGTGACCGACATTGTGCTTGAAAGTGCGGTGCCCCCCGGATCAGCACAGATCGTTGTGGGAGAGGCGACTGCCTGCCTGCCACTGGGAGATCTGATTGATCTGGTGGCGGAAAAGGCCAGGCTTGAAAAAGCACGGTCGAAGGTTTCCGATGACGTCGACAAGATCGAACGCAAGCTGGCCAACGAAAAATTCGTCGCCAATGCTAAGCCGGAAATTGTTGAGGCGGAACGCGAAAAGCTGGTCGAGTTGCTGGGGCAAAAAGACAAGCTTGGCGAAGCTATCGAACGGCTTGTCCATGCGGGTTGAAACCGTAACCTATGTAAGATGACTGTGCTGGCGGCCCGTTTTTCGGGCCGCCTTTTTGCATGACATGAAACAGATCTCCACCCCTGATCGAAGTCTCTGATTAGATTGCCGGTTCTCCGGGGAACATCATCCGGTCTGCTTGCCCATGAAAATTCGACGTCTTTTTTGCTCAATGACGCTCGAGATCACGAAATGTGACGATTCAGCAACACATTTTGTGAAAGCATCTGCTATGAAATTCCGGGGGCATATTGTGCCCATTTCCCGCCACAAACGGGGCGCAGGGCAAGGCATCAGTTCAGCCCCGCGGCTCGGTCGAATAGGCCAGACGTGTCTGAGGATTTCATGAGCACCGCACCATTTGACAAGTCCAAGCTTCCTAGCCGTTACACAACGGTGGGACCGACGCGTGCACCGCACCGGTCGTTTCTGTACGCGATGGGGCTGTCGAGTGAGGAAATCGCGCAGCCTCTGGTCGGGGTTGCCTCGTGCTGGAATGAAGCCGCACCTTGCAATATTTCGCTGATGCGTCAGGCCCAGGTGGTCAAGAAGGGCGTTGCTGCGGCCAAGGGTACGCCGCGCGAATTCTGCACCATTACCGTGACCGATGGCATTGCCATGGGACATCAGGGCATGAAGGCATCGCTTGCCAGCCGTGACCTGATTGCCGATTCGGTTGAACTGACCATGCGTGGCCACTGCTATGACGCCATTGTCGGGCTCGCAGGTTGCGACAAATCCCTGCCGGGCATGATGATGTCGATGGTTCGGCTCAATGTGCCGTCGATCTTTATTTATGGCGGTTCGATTCTTCCAGGCACTTTCCGCGGCCGTCAGATAACGGTTCAGGATGTGTTCGAGGCTGTTGGCCAACATTCCGTCGGCGACATGTCGGACGAGGATCTGCTGGAAATCGAACAGGCGGCGTGCCCTTCGGCGGGCTCTTGTGGCGCGCAGTTCACTGCCAACACCATGGCGACAGTGGCCGAGGCGATCGGGTTGGCGCTGCCTTATTCGTGCGGAGCTCCGGCACCCTACGAAATGCGCGACAAGTTCTGCTACGCAGCGGGCGAGAAGGTGATGGAGCTGATCGCCAAGCAGATCCGCCCGCGCGACATTGTCACCCTCAAGGCGCTGGAAAATGCCGCCGCTGTGGTTTCGGCCACCGGCGGATCGACCAACGCAGCCTTGCACCTGCCGGCGATCGCGCATGAATGCGGCATCGAATTCGACCTGTTTGATGTGGCCAGGATTTTTGAACGCACCCCTTACATCGCCAATCTCAAGCCGGGCGGCAAATACGTGGCCAAGGACATGTTCGAGGCTGGCGGCATTCCGGTATTGATGAAGACCATGCTGGAGCATGGCTATCTTCACGGCGATTGCATGACTGTGACAGGCCGGACTTTGGCCGAAAACATGGAGCATGTCCGCTGGAATGACCAGCAGGACGTGGTGCACCCGGCCAACAAGCCGATCACCGCAACTGGCGGGGTTGTCGGCCTGAAGGGCAATCTGGCCGAGGATGGCGCTATCGTGAAGGTGGCGGGCATGACGAAGCTGAAATTCAGCGGTCCGGCCCGTTGTTTCGATTCGGAAGAAGATTGCTTCAATGCAGTCACAAATCGCGATTACAAGGAAGGCGAGGTTCTGGTGATCCGCTATGAGGGCCCAAAGGGCGGCCCGGGCATGCGCGAAATGCTGTCGACCACTGCGGCGCTTTATGGCCAGGGCATGGGTGACAAGGTTGCGCTGATCACCGACGGCCGGTTCTCCGGTGCCACCCGCGGTTTCTGCATTGGCCATGTCGGACCGGAAGCCTCGGAAGGCGGGCCGATCGGCCTGCTCAAGGATGGCGACATCATCGATATCGATGCGGTCGAAGGAATATTGAATGTGCAGCTGTCCAATGAGGAACTGGCTGCGCGCAAGGAAAAATGGATAGCGCGGGAGACCGATTACGCATCGGGCGCGCTGTGGAAATACGCCCAGACTGTGGGATCAGCGCGCTATGGTGCGGTTACCCATCCGGGCGGAGCGAAAGAAAAGCACTGCTATGCAGACATCTAGCCGTACCCGGACAAGCCTTTTTTGTGCTGCTCTTGCCGTTGCTATAGGCATCGGCGGGCCAGCGCTGGCGCTTGATCCCAATGCAGGTGTGACGCGCGAATCAGGTCCGTTCGACCTCTTCAGGTTCGGTTTTTCGGCTTACAAGAAAGGCCGCAAGGACGAGGCTGTCGAGGCCTATAAATATGCTGCAGAAAAAGGCCACCCAGGTGCGCGCTGGGCGCTTGCCAACATGTACGCCTATGGCGACGGCGTGGTTGAAAACGACTACGAAGCCTTCAAGATTTACGATGATATCGCCCGTCAGGGCGTCGAGCCTGGTTCGCAGGACACCGGTTACTTCGTTAATGCGCTGTTGTCGTTGGCGACCTATTATCAGAAGGGTATTCCCGGCAGCCCGATCAAGGCAAATCTGGGTGCTGCCCGTCAGCTCTATTTCCAGGCTGCTTCGGCCTTTGGCGTGCCGGAAGCGCAATACCGTCTTGGCCGCATGATCCTTGAAGGCGAGGGCGGCGCCAATGATATCCAGCAGGCTAAAAAGTGGCTGAACCGGGCCCGTGTCAGTGGTCATCCGGCTGCGTCTGCAGTTCTTGGCAATGTGGTGTTCGAGGAAGGCCAGACCGTGCGCGGACTTGCCTTCATGACCACGGCTCTTGAACGCTCACCGGTTTCGGACAAGGTCTGGATTCAGGCGATGCAGGAGCGTGCATTCTCGCTGGCAGGTGAAGCCGACCGGCGCACCGCTATCGCGCTGGCGCAGGATATGCTGGTCAAGGGGCTGAACTGACGAGCCTGCTGTTTTGCAGGGTTGTTCAAGTCGCAGCGTTTTCAATGATGTCTTGCAATCAAAGAAGCATGTCAGCCTTGAATCAGCGCCGCGGATCTTGATGTCCGGGGAGATATTTGTGACACCGGACAGCCATCCGAGATCTTCTTCCAACTGGTGTTGTTGAGATTGCGCTCACAGCGGGCCAGATAGCGCTGGGATGAGCCGATCTGCAGGCAGATCACACTGCCTTCCTTGATACGCTTTCCATTGCCAAGGCACTCGCACTCCTGACCGGCGAATGACGGTGACACGCAAAAACCCACAACGGCCAGAAAACCGATGCCCATAGCCAATCGCCATGATCGCGCATGTTTCATGCATTAATGATGCGCCCGTTGCCGTCTGTTGGCAAGCTTTGAGCTTCTGAAGCTCAGATCGACGCTTTCTTGGCGCGCCTAAACAGCAAGCGAAATTGCCACGGGAACGTGGTCCGACGGCTTTTCCCAGCCACGGACATGCTTTTCTACGGTTGCAGATTCAAGCATGATTGCAGCCTCGGGCGAGAGCATCAGATGGTCGATCCGGATGCCGTTGTTCTTGGGCCAGGCGCCGGCCTGATAGTCCCAGAAGGTGTAGGTTTTGGGCTCGTCATTGACCGCGCGCAACGCATCCGTGAAGCCGAGGTTTTCGAGCTTTCTGAAAGCATTACGGGATTCGGGGCGAAACAGCGCATCGCCCTCCCAGGCTTTCGGATCATAGCAATCCACGGGCTCGGGGATGACATTGTAATCGCCTGCCAGCACCAGCGGTTCCTCGAGCGCCAAACGCTCAGCGGCGAAGGCTTCCAGCCGCTCCATCCATGAGAGTTTGTAGGGGAACTTCGGCGTATCGACCGGGTTTCCATTGGGCAGATAAAGTGACACCACGCGCAGCACCCCGCCATCGAGCGAGAACACAGCCTCGATAAAGCGCGCCTGCTCGTCGCTGTCGTCACCCGGCAGGCCGCGATTGACTTCATCAGGACTTTGCTTGGACAGGATCGCCACGCCGTTGAAGCCCTTTTGCCCATGGGTTTCAACGTGATAGCCGAGTGCTTCAATTTCCAGCCTCGGGAAGCCTTCGTCGACCGACTTGACCTCCTGCAGACAGGCAATGTCCGGATCACTTTCCCTTAGCCAGGTCTGCAGATTGTCGATCCGCGCCTTGATGCCATTGATGTTCCATGTGGCGATTTTCAAGGCATGCATCCTTCAGCAAGCGATCCGCTCAAGCGCGGATACCGGGACCGGTCAAACAGAAAAGCTGGTTCCACAGCCGCAGGATGCGACCGCGTTGGGGTTCTTGATCTGGAAGGCCTGGCCCATCAGATTGTCAACAAAATCGATTTCCGACCCTGCCATGTAGATGAGCGAAACCTGATCAATAAGAACCCTGGCGTCATTTTTCTCCAGCACGACGTCATCGTCGTCCGGCTGGTCGGCGAGATCGAACTTGTAGGAAAATCCAGAGCATCCGCCGCCTTCGACAGAGACACGAAGTGCCGACTTGCCGGATTCGCCGGAGACGATCTCCTTGATTCTGCGGGCAGCGGAATCCGAGAGCGTTACAGTTGCTGTTTCAGTCATTGTACCTCCTTGCCGGGGTCAAGGTCCGGAAGAGACATGTTTCAAATCAGTTGGTCTATAGGTATGAAGGCGCTGGCCCGGCGTCAATGGTTGAACGTGGTGAGTCGGGACTTGGACGGATTGAGTCGGGAACCGATTGGCGCCTGTTGACGGGATAGGCATGGAAATTGACGTAAAACAATTGGGTTTTGGAACCGGGGCGCATGCGCCATGGGCTGTTGATCAGTGGTCCAGCCGCGGGCGGCTGTTTGCCGAGCCGGTCAGCCCGACCCGATCCGAGTTCCAGCGAGACCGCGACCGGATCATTCATACGACTGCTTTCCGGCGGTTGAAGCACAAGACGCAAGTCTTCGTCGCCCATGAGGGCGATCATTACCGCACCAGGCTGACCCACACCATCGAAGTGGCACAGATCGCCCGCGCTCTTGCCCGTGCGCTGAAGCTCGATGAGGATCTGGCCGAAGGCGTGGCGCTGGTGCATGATTTCGGGCACACACCGTTTGGCCATACCGGCGAAGAGGCGCTGGATGAGCTGATGGCGGGTGCCGGTGGGTTTGATCACAATGCCCAGTCGCTGCGCATCGTCACCAAGCTTGAACAGCGTTACGCCGATTTTGATGGGCTCAATCTGAGTTGGGAAACGCTTGAGGGGCTGGTCAAGCACAATGGCCCGCTGATTGTGGATGGCGGCAAACCGGTTCCCGAACCCATCGCGCATTACAATGCCAGTCACGATCTGTGGCTTGCGAGTTATGCCAGCCTTGAGGCACAGGTTGCAGCGATCGCTGATGATATTGCCTACAATACCCATGATATCGATGACGGGCTTCGCTCGGGGCTGATTACACTTGAGATGCTGGAGGAGCTGCCGCTGATTGCCCGATTGCTGGCCGAGGTCCGTGAGCGTTATCCTGGCCTTGAGGAACCGCGCTTGATCCATGAGGTCATGCGGCGCCAGATAACACGGATGGTCGAGGACGTTATCAGCGTAGCCCAGGCGAACATCCAGACGATCAAACCGCAATCGGCCGATGATGTCCGCCATGCGGGACGGACCATGGCGCATTTCTCCGAAGAGTTCGTGGAGGCTGATCGCGATATCAAGGCGTTTCTGTACCGGCATCTTTACCGGCATCCCGATGTGATGCGGGTAAGGGCGTCAGCTACCCGGATTGTTCGCGACCTGTTTGCTGCTTTCATGGCCGACCCTTCGGCCATGGGAGACAAGCATCGCCATGCAGGTATCGAGGAACTGGCGGTGGAAATGCGGGCGCGAAAGGTGAGGGATTATCTCGCCGGGATGACTGACACCTATGCCATAGCCGCGCACCGCCGTTTGTTTGACCATACGCCGGAATTGCGATAGTCAGCGCTCACTTAGTGCGAGCATCAGTTTCGCCCAGTTTTCCTGTCATTTCCGGACTTAAGCCATGAATGTATTCAAGGACTTCGAAAACAGAATCAAGCAGGCTGTACAGACGCTTGACGTGATCAAGGAAAAGGGCGGCGACGTCAGCTTTGAGCGATTGACTGTCGAACCTCCACGGGATCCTGCACATGGCGATATCTCGACCAACGCAGCGATGGTCCTGGCCAAGCCTCTGGGCATGAACCCGCGGGCGCTGGCGGAGATGATCGCGGCGCAGTTTGCCGGTGACGCCGATGTCTTGGAGACATCTGTTGCGGGGCCGGGCTTTCTGAATTTCCGTTTGACGGCAGCCTTCTGGCGCCGGCTGGCATCGACGATCATTCGTGAGGGCGTTGATTTTGGCCGTTCCAGCATGGGAGGCGACCGCAAGGTCAATGTCGAGTATGTCTCCGCAAACCCGACAGGACCGATGCATGTCGGCCATTGCCGTGGCGCCGTGGTTGGTGACGCGCTGGCCAACCTGATGGGCTTTGCCGGCTATCAGGTGACCAAGGAATATTACATCAACGATGCCGGGTCGCAGATCGATGTGCTGGCAAAGTCGGTCTATCTGAGATACCGCGAAGCGCTTGGCGAGGACATTGGCGAGATCCCGGCGGGACTCTATCCCGGCGATTATCTGGTTCCCGTGGGGCAGGCGCTAGCAGCAGAATTAGGCACTACGCTCCGAACGATGCCGGAAGACGAGCGGATGGCGCTGATCAAGGACCGCACGATTGTTGCCATGATGGACATGATCCGGGCCGACCTGAAAGCTCTGAACGTCGAGCATGACGTGTTCTTCTCCGAGCGCAGTCTGCATGCCGACGGAGAGCGCGCGATACGTCACGCCATCAATGACCTGACTTTCAAGGGTCATGTCTACAAGGGCAAGCTGCCGCCGCCGAAGGGCCAGTCACCAGAGGATTGGGAAGACCGCGAGCAGACGCTGTTCAGGTCCACTGATGTTGGCGATGATATCGACCGTCCGCTGATCAAGTCGGATGGCAGCTACACCTATTTTGCCGCTGACGTGGCCTATTTCCGCGACAAGTTCGAACGTGGTTTTACCGAGATGATCTATGTGCTCGGCGCCGACCATGGCGGCTATATCAAGCGGCTTGAGGCTGTCGCCAAGGCAGTGTCGGCCGGTGAAGCGAAACTGACAGTGCTACTGTGCCAGCTGGTCAAGATCTACCGCGATGGTGAGCCGGTTCGCATGTCCAAGCGGTCTGGCGATTTCGTCACGTTGCGCGACGTCGTGGATGAAGTCGGCGTGGATTCGGTTCGTTTCATGATGCTTTACCGCAAGAGCTCGGAATCGCTGGATTTCGATTTTGCCAAGGTGACCGAGCATTCCAAGGACAATCCGGTCTTCTACGTTCAGTACGCTCATGCGCGGTGTGCATCGGTGATGCGCCAGGCTTTGGAGACATTTCCTGATCTGGATCTGTCGCCCGAGGCACTGGCGTCGGCCGACATGTCCGATCTCGCTCACGAGAGTGAACTGGCGCTGATTGCCAAGCTCAGCGAGTATCCCCGGATGATCGAGGCTGCGGCATCAGGACAGGAGCCGCACAGGGTGGCGTTTTACCTCTATGAGCTTGCAAGTCTGCTGCATGCGCACTGGAACAAAGGGCGTGATGAACCGGGTTTGCGGTTTGTTAACGATAAAAACAGACAATCAACAATTGCCAGGTTGGGCTTGGTGTACGCAGTAGCGTCGGTGTTGAAGTCAGGTCTCACAATTACGGGAACTGATGCACCGCAAGAAATGCGCTAGACGTCACCTTTTCCCCACATTGCTCTGGCAGTAGAGTGTGCGAGAGTATGTGAGTGATGCATGGTTGATCAATTGGATAGCAACACGCGGTCCCCAAACCCGGATGCCGAAATCGATGATCCTTTGGCTGAACTTGCCAGAATTATCGGTTATGAGCGGCCGTCCGAAGTAACGCCCGCGGGCGACGACGCTCCGGAGTCGAGTGAGTTCGATCTCGAGGCCGAATTGATGCGCGAACTAGATGTTCCGTTGGCGCCTTCAGTCGATGAACTCGACAGCATCGAGGCTGACGAGGCTTTGGATGTCATGCTTGCAGATGCGGGTTTTGATCTGGAGCCCGAGCTAGCTCGTCCGGATACGGATCAGGATGGTCTCGACGATCTGCAGATTGAAAACCCCGCCGGCGACGTGCCGGAGCTCGATAGCGCTGATTTCATTTCGGCCGAGGGCCGTTCGTCTGATGCCCTGCTCAAGACCATTGAATATGAATTCCCCGTCGATCCAGGCGCTGATCAGGCTTCCGATGAGTTGGTCGACGATGATGACGATTGGACGCTTGCCCCGGATGCGAATGAATTTGTTTCCCATCAGCCCGTGACTGAGCCGGAAGCTGATCGTGCGGGTGCGAAGCAGAATTTCGAGAAGGTTGCTGAAGAACATGTTGCCGTTGCTGAGCCTGCGACGCCGGCAGGCACAGGTGAGACCAATCCGTTTGACGACGATGCGCTTGCCGATGACGATGTTTTGGCCGATGACGATGTTCTTGCCGATATGGTTCGCTTCGAATTGCCAGCGGAACCTTCAGCCGGTCCGGAATCCCATGATGCATCTGCTTCGGCTGCAGACGTGCCGTCTGATGCCGATAGTGACGAGGACGTGCTGGATTTCGAAGAGTATCTGTCCACTGAACTTGATGTCTTCGAGCATGAAGTTGCACTGGGCGGAAGTCGCAATGAAACCGGTGAAGCTGAACAGGCCAACGGGGCTGATGAGGACACGGAATTCGATGATGATGCCAAGTTCAATGTCGAGACTGCCCTTGATGCATTGAATGACAGCACACTCGATGACGAGGTTGCTGTCTTTGATTATGCTGCCGAAGAGCTGCTTGCAGCGATAAATGGCGGTGTTGAAAACGGCGGCGCCGCCAGACCGATGGGTGCTCCATCCAGTGAGGTTTCCGATGATTGGTCTCTCGACAGCATAGAAGAAACTGCTGCCGATGAGCTTGATGATGAACTTGGAGACATGTTTGTTTTGCCCGAACGCGTCGTTGATCCACACGCCGCGAAAGCGGATGCGTCCGACGATTTCGAGCTCGATCTGGAGCAGGTTCTGGCCGACAGTTTCGATGGTCCTGATGATGACTGGGCTGAGCCGCTGGAAGTGACGGAGGACAATCCTCGTGTCGAGCAGGTTGTTGCGGCCGATGACTGGCTATCGGGTGCTCCGGCCGTTGAACAGCCGCCTCAACGCGATGAAATGTCTGAGGCATTTCAAGGCTTTATGCCGCATGATGAGCCAAAGGATTCGCAACCCGAGTTGGTCTCAGCGACTGCGGGTGAACCGCAGCAGAGCGACTGGCTTGATGGTTTCGAAACGTCGGAACACGTGGTGGAACCGGGCGGCTCTCAGTCAGGCGAGTCTGACTATTATTTCGATGCTGATTTGATTTCCGAGTCTGAAGAAACCGTCGAAGTTGTCACTGATTTCGATGTTCCAGAACTGGAACATGAAGATCCTCTGCTGCTTGAACCGGACTATGATACCGAAATTGAACGCGAATTTGCCGGTATTGCCGAACGCAGCGAACCGAATTTGGACGAGCGGCTCACCGATAGTGCCGGTGTTGCTCTGGGCTCGGCTGGAGGGTGGAGTCGTGGTGTGGCAACCCAGCACGGGCATGAAGTGTCTGATGATTACATAGCACTTGAACGCGAACTTGGTGGCGGTGTCGATCAGGCTTCCCGCACATCTGCGAATGCAGGCTACGGCGGCGATGCTCCGGACGGTGATTTTGATTTCGTCGATGAGATGACCACGGGCCAAGGCGAAACTGAGAATGGTTCGCGAGGACCTGTTCTGGCCGTTGCAGTTCTCGGACTGGCGCTGCTTGCTGGTCTTGGCGCGTTTGGCTGGAGCATGTTTTCGGGTGACGAGACGAGCGCTGACGGTGGGCCGCGCATCATCCGGGCCGACAAGGATCCGGTGAAAGTGCTTCCGGAAAATCCAGGTGGCGTGACAGTCCCAAATCAGGACAAGGCGGTCTACGACCGTGTTGCTGGCGGCACCGGTGCTTCCACCGGGCAGCCAGCGCTGGTGAATTCGGCTGAAGAACCAATCGATGTCGTCCAGAGAACCCTCGATCCCGAGATCCTGCCTCTGGAAGGCCGGTCCGATTTCGCTGGTAAGTCCGAGGAACGGCTGTCTGCCGACGGAGCTGCTGCCGGAGCCACGGCCAATGGGGCAACTGCGCCAGTTGTGTCTCCGCGCAAGGTGCGCACGATGGTCGTCAAGCCTGATGGATCAATCGTGGCAAGGGAAGTCACTGAGCCCCAGGCTTCCACATCCGGGGACGTACCGCAAACGCTGGCGTCTGCGGCTTCGCAGAACGATACCCCTGTTCAGCCAGTGCAGAGTCCTGAGCCGTTTGTGCAGTCATCCGCTGAAGCGGTAGCGCCTGTTCAGGATCAGCCTGCGGAAGCCGAAGTTGCAGCGACAGAAGGTACCGTAGCACCGGTGCGGATCGTCAAGACCCAGCCGATCCGGCCCGTGGCCAATGCCCCGGTTCCGCAAGGCCGCCCCGCGGACCAGCCTGTCAATGTGGTTGGCACGGTTAGCCAGGGCGGTAGAGTTGGCGCTGCGCCGGCCGTATCCGCTGTGCCTGCGACACCTGCTGCGCCTCAACCTGTTGCCGTCGCATCAGCACCGATCGCTGCCGCACCTGCCGCCAATCCTGGCGGGTATTATGTGCAGATTGCATCACAGCCAACTGCAGAGGGTGCGCAGTCGTCCTGGAAAACCTTGTCCACTCGCTACAGTTCTGTCCTTGGCGGGCAGAGCGTCGATATCCAGCGTGCAGATATCGTAGGCAAGGGTGTGTTTCACAGGGTCAGGGTGCCTGCCGGCTCCAGGGACCAGGCCAATGCACTTTGCAGCCGTTACAAGGCTGCCGGCGGCAGTTGCTTCGTCTCGCGCTAATGCATGTCGCGTTCAAATGGATTCATTTGAACGATAACGTATATGCATCAATTCCAGGTGTTACAGCGACCTTTGCGCATCCAATCGGATGCGCGGCGCTGTAGCCGATGGACTTGAACGAAGCCGGATTGAGAGGCCGCGCCAGACTGCGCGGCCTTTTTCATGTCTGCAGATCCGGTGACGCCTGACTGTCAAACCGGCGAAGTTCGACTACCATTGCGTCATGAGCGAATCAAAATCAGTTATTTTCGGATGTGCGGGCCCGGTGTTGAGCCCCAGTGAAGCGTCGTTTTTTGCCGATACCAGGCCTTGGGGATTCATCCTATTCGGGCGCAATATAGTCAGTCTCAGCCAGGTGGCTGATCTGACCGCCAGCCTTCGCGAAAGTGTCGGTCGGCCTGATGCGCCGGTGCTGATTGATCAGGAGGGTGGGCGCGTGCAGCGGTTCAAGCCGCCGCTGGTTCCGCAATACCCTTCGGGCGCTGATCTCGGCGCGCTTTATCTCGCCAACCCGGGTGCGGGCTTGCGTGCAACATGGATCATGTCGCGGCTGCATGCGTTTGATCTTTTCCCGCTCGGGATCAATGTCGACTGTCTGCCGGTGCTGGATGTGCCGTCGCCGGGCGGGCATGAGGTGATTGGAAGCCGTGCCTACGGCATCACGCCCGATGTCGTATCGGTATTGGGGGCAGCTGCGTCAGAAGGGCTGAAGGCCGGCGGAATGCTGCCGGTGATCAAGCACATTCCGGGCCATGGGCGTGCGGGTGCTGACACCCACCATGAGCTGCCGCATGTCGATGCATCCCACGCTGAATTGTCCGCGCGTGACTTCATCCCGTTCAAGGCACTGGCCGGTGAGCCGATGGCGATGTCGGCGCATGTGGTGTTTACTGACATTGATGCGGATCAGCCTGCGACAACATCACGCCGGGTGGTGGACGAGATCATTCGCTCCGAAATCGGGTTTGACGGGCTGTTGATGTCCGATGATGTGTCGATGAACGCGCTTTCTGGGGATTTCGCCACAAGGACCCGTGCAATTTTTGCTGCAGGATGCGATGTCACGTTGCACTGCAATGGTGATCGGGCGGAAATGGAAGCTGTGGCTTCGGTCACGCCGCTTCTCTGCGGTAATGGCTTGCGTCGTGCAGAAGACGTCATGGCGGCTTTCCGCGCGCCCGATGACAGCGACGAGGCGGCATTGCGCGAAGAATTCGAGGGGCTGATGGCGGCCTCCTAAAACGGGATCTGAAAGGCGGCAGGCGTGAACAACGGCAACCGGCAGAGTGCTGGCAATCCTGGCAAAACGGCCTCGGGCAAGACGCCCATGGACGTTATGTGGGATGATGCCAAGACTGACCGGGCCACGGGTGATCCGTCGCTGGTGATTGATGTTGCCGGTTTTGAAGGACCTCTCGATCTGTTGTTGCATCTGGCGCGTACCCAGCGCGTGGATCTTGCACGCATTTCGGTTCTGGCACTGGCAGAGCAATATCTGCTCTTCGTCGAGAAGGCCCGTGCGCTGCGTCTGGAACTGGCGGCTGACTATCTGGTGATGGCGGCATGGCTCGCCTATCTCAAGTCAAAACTGTTGATCCCGCAGGGGCCGAAAGGCGATGAACCAAGCGGTGAAGAGATGGCCGCACAGCTTGCTTTCCGCCTCAAGCGGCTGGAAGCCATGCGGGAAGCGGCCACACGGTTGGTCAATCGGAACCGTTTGGGACGTGATGTGTTTGCCCGCGGTGCACCTGAGCCGATGGTGATTGACAAAACTTCGAATTTTGACGCGACGCTTTACGATTTGCTGACAGCTTACGCCGCGCAAAAGCAGCGTCAGACGATAACCCAGGTGACAATCTCGCGCAGGCGCGTCTGGTCGCTCAGCGACGCCCGCGTCATCCTGTTCCGGTTGATCGGCGAACTGAAGGACTGGACGGCGCTGGATCAGTATCTGATCCGCTATCTGTCTGATCCGGAAGAACGGACAACTGCGATTGCCAGTTCGTTTGCCGCCAGTCTCGAGATGGTTCGGGAAGGGCGGTTGGAAATTCGTCAGGATGGCGCGTTCCAGCCTATCTTCATGCGGCTGCCGCCACAGGCCGCCGTCAGTGCAGGGAGCAAAGCATGACAATGGATCCGGGCCATGGCTCCGCTTTTGCTTTTGGTGCGGAGGTGGACGACGCAGAGGACAACGAGATGGGATCGGATGCCCTGGATGCGCTCAAGGAACGTGCCTTGCATGAGGCCGAACGCATTGCCGAAGCGCTGGTCTTTGCCTCAAGCGAGCCGGTCGCAGAAAAACTGATTTCTAGCAAACTTCCGGAAGGCACACCGGTCAAGGTGGTGATGCAGCAGTTGGCCGAGCGCTATGCCTCGCGTGGTATCAATCTGGTCCGGGTAGGCGATGCCTGGGCCTTCCGCACCGCCGCCGATCTGGGCTTCCTGATCCGGAGTGATGAAACAGAAGTCAAGAAACTGTCCCGCGCGGGACTCGAGGTACTGTCGACGATTGCCTATCACCAGCCGGTGACGCGCGCGGAAATCGAAGATGTTCGCGGTGTGGCGACATCCAAGGGCACGCTTGATGTGCTTCTGGAAACCGGCTGGGTGCGCATGCGCGGCCGCCGCCGGTCTCCGGGCCGCCCGGTCACCTATGGCACGACGACGACGTTTCTTGATCATTTCGGGCTTGAAGAGCTGCGCGACTTGCCCGGGATGGACGAACTCAAGGGGGCAGGGCTGTTGTCCGGGCGGGTACCTTCGAACTTTCAGCCGCCGCTTCTGTCGTCCGTCGACGAGCTTACCGAGGATGAAGATCCGATCACGCAACTCGATCTGGAAGAGCTTGGTCTCTTGACACCGATGGGTGAAGCGGAGGACTAAGCATCCGGTCCCGGAGTGATCCGGGGCAGTTGATGCTGACTACAAGGGTTCCGGCCATCGTTACACAGCAGACAAGAGCGGCAATCGCGCGCAGGACTGCCGGTGTTACCTTCGCGGCGCGCCTGGCGTTTGAGGATGTTCACCATGCCTATGGTGATCAGCCGACGCTGCGTGGTGTCACGCTGGCGGCGGAGCCGGGCGAGGTCCTGTGCCTGCTTGGGCCATCGGGATCTGGAAAAACCACGCTTTTGAGACTTGCTGCGGGAATCGAGCCTTTGCGGCGCGGGCGGTTGCTGCTCAATGACCGCGAGATAGCCGGACCACATGTAAACCTTCCGCCTGAGCGTCGCGGCATAGGCTTGATGTTTCAGGATTTTGCGCTGTTTCCGCATCTGACAATCATCGACAATGTCCGGTTTGGATTGACCGCTTTGTCCTCGGCAGATGCCAAGCGCGAGGCGCTGGCGGCGCTGGATCGTGTTGGTATGGTTCATTACGCGGAAAACTATCCGCATGCGCTCTCGGGCGGGGAGCAGCAGCGCGTTGCGCTTGCACGCGCACTGGCGCCACGTCCGGCAGTGCTTTTGATGGATGAGCCGTTTTCCGGACTTGATTCGCGGCTCAAGGACAGTGTCAGGGCCGAGACGCTGGCGATTTTACGCGAAGCGCGGGCAACGGCCATTGTGGTGACCCATGATGCCGAGGAAGCCATGCGGATGGGCGACCGGATTGCGTTGTTGAAAGATGGTGCGCTTGAGCAGGTCGGTACTGCTGAAGATCTTTATCACCGCCCAGCCAATCTTTTCGCCGCCGGGTTTTTTTCGGAAATAAATGTCTTTGAAAGCACGGTTTCTGGCGAATTCGCACTTACGCCGTTAGGTCCGGTGAAGGCTGAGGGTTTTAGAGATGGTGCTAACGTCTCGATTGCCATAAGGCTTCCCGGCGTGGAAGTTACGGAAACGCCTTGCGGCGTTTCGGCACGGATTGTGGCGCGGAGATTTCTCGGTGTGGAGGAATTGGTGACGTTGGTGGTTGCGGGCGGCGAAAACCCGATTGATGCGCGTATTCGCGCTGGTCAATTGAGGGGTGGCGTTCGCGATGTTTCGGTGACTGTCAACGCGCGCGACATTTTGGTGTTTGAAACAAACGGATAAACACCCTAAATCAGGGTAGGATGCATACAGGAGAGTATCATGGGTTCATTTAGTATTTGGCATTGGCTAATCGTTCTGGTCGTCGTTCTGCTGCTTTTCGGTCGCGGCAAGATTCCGGAACTGATGGGCGATGTTGCCAAGGGTATCAAGAGCTTCAAGAAGGGCATGGGTGAGGAAGAAACCGCGCCTGAAACCACCAAGACAGTCGAAAGCAAGGCTGAAGAAGCTGAAGCCAAGGATCGTGGCTGATACGCCAATCCCGTTGCCCTGACGGGTGAGGAGACGCCTGAATGTTCGACATCGGTTGGCCAGAGCTTCTGGTCGTAGCCATTGTGCTGATCGTCGTGGTTGGTCCGAAAGACCTGCCACCTATGCTGCGTGCCTTCGGGCGGACTACCAAGAAACTCAGAGCGATGGCTTCCGAGTTTCGGGGGCAGTTCGACGATGTGTTGCGTGAAGCGGAACTTGATGACGTCAAGAAGACGTTTGACGATGCGCGCAAGCTCAATCCAATGCAGAGCATTCGCGATGCCGTTAATCCGCTCAAGGATACGGCAAAGGATATCAAGGCGGATCTGGAAAAATCGGTAAAGACACCATCTTCGACGGCTGAAGAGCCGCCGAAGATGGCTGCTCCGGAACCGACGATGAAGCTTTCCGATGGGCCGCCGGAGTTCAAGACTGAAGCTCCAGCGGATAAAACTGCCGATGCTTCGAGCAAACCTGCGGCCAAGCCAACCGATGCGGCCAAAAAGTCAGTGGCCAAACCGGCTGCGGTGAAGACTGCCAAAGCACCGGCTTCCTCAAAAGCCAAGCCGGCAACAGCAAAGGCAGCCGCAGCTCCAAAGGCAGCCGCCTCGAAGTCGACGGCTCCAAAATCTACGGCGAAAGCTGCGACACCTGTGTCCAAGGCAAAAGCGCCAGCAAAGCCGGCTTCGGCGAAAGCTGCGCCTCGCGCCAAGAAACCTAAGCAAGGCGAGGGCCAGGCGTGACCGAAGACACCGAAGACAAGCCACAGCCGCTTCTTACGCACCTGCTGGAGCTGCGCAATCGCCTTATGTGGGCCATTGGCGCGTTCTTTATCGCATTTCTGGTGTGTTTCTCGTTTGCGAAACCTCTGTTCAATCTTCTGGTCCAGCCCTTTACCTGGGCTGTTCATTGGGCCGGAATGACGGATCGCAAGATCGAGTTGATCTACACCGCGCCGCAGGAGTTCTTCTTTACGCAAATCAAGATCGGTATGTTTGGCGGACTGGTGCTGGCATTTCCGATAATAGCTGCGCAGATCTACAAGTTCGTGGCGCCCGGGCTTTACAAGAATGAGCGCGGCGCATTTCTGCCGTTTCTCGTCGCCTCGCCATTGCTGTTCATGCTGGGTGCAGCGCTGGTCTATTTCTTCTTCACGCCGATGGTAATGTGGTTCTTCCTGTCGATGGAACAGACAGGCGGCGCCGGTGAAGCCTCGATCATGCTGCTGCCCAAGGTTTCAGAGTATCTCGGGCTGATCATGACGCTGATCTTTGCCTTCGGCCTGGTGTTCCAGTTGCCGGTGGTGACCACGCTGCTGGCACGGGTCGGACTGGTATCCAGCAAGGGCCTTGCTGAAAAGCGCAAATACGCCATCGTTGCGGCCTTTATCGCGGCTGCCGTGCTGACGCCGCCGGACCCGGTCTCCCAGATCGGACTTGCGCTGCCAACCATCCTTCTTTACGAGATTGCCATCTATTGCGCCCGACTCGTGGAGCGCCAGCGCGCCGCAAGAGCGGCCATGGCGGAAGCTGATGATCCATCGGCGGCAGCCTCTGATCCCGAAGGGGACGCCTGAGCTCCGGTTTGATTTTGCGCCGTGCCGTCTGACGGCACGGTTGCGGGTTTGGCGCTTCCAATCGAGTACCGGAACCTGCCATGCTTGACATCAAATGGATACGCGAAAACCCCGAAGCTCTTGACGCGGCGCTGGCCAAGCGCGGCGCTGGCGCCCAGTCCGGACATCTGATCGCCCTTGATGAGGCGCGCCGCAGTCATGTGAGCGCGCTTCAGGCCCTGCAGGAGCGCCGCAATGGGGCGTCCAAGGAAATCGGCAAGGCAATGGCTGCCAAGGATCAGGCCACAGCCGACAGTCTGAAAGCCGAAGTCGCGACCATCAAGGATGAACTCCAGGCTGGCGAAGCAAAAGAGCGCGAACTCGATGAGGCGCTCAAAAGCGCCTTGTCAGTGTTGCCCAATATTCCGCTTGACGATGTGCCAGTGGGCGCTGACGAGAGCGAGAACGTCGAGGTTCGGACATCTGGCTCGAAACCTGATCTTGGTTTTGAAACAAAAGAGCATTTCGAGCTCGGCGAAGCGCTGGGCATGATGGATTTCGAGCGTGCGGCAAAAATGTCGGGTTCAAGGTTCACCATCCTGTCCGGCAAGCTGGCCCGGCTCGAGCGCGCGCTCGGTCAGTACATGCTTGATCTTCACACCGGCGAGCATGGCTACACGGAAGTCAATCCGCCGTTGATGGTCAATGATGCGGCGGCATACGGCACCGACAAGCTGCCAAAATTTGGCGATGATCTGTTTCGCACCACGGATGGCCGCTGGCTGATTCCGACTGCGGAAGTACCGCTGACCTACATGGCTGCCGGCGAGATCCTGGCCGAGGAAGAATTGCCCAAGCGCTATGTGGCACAGACAGCCTGCTTCCGCTCTGAGGCTGGTTCCGCCGGCCGCGATACGCGCGGTATGCTGCGCCAGCATCAGTTCACCAAGGTCGAATTGGTCTCGGTGACGACGCCGGAAACATCGCTTGAAGAACATGAGCGGATGACTGCAAGCGCCGAAGCCGTTCTCAAGGGGCTGGGTCTGCATTTCCGCACCGTCGTGCTCTGCACCGGCGACATGGGTTTCGGGGCGCGCAAGACCTACGACATCGAGGTTTGGCTGCCCGGGCAAAAGGCCTATCGCGAGATTTCGTCCTGTTCGGTGTGCGGTGATTTTCAGGCGCGCCGGATGAATGCGCGGTGTCGCAACACGGGAGACAAGGCTACGCGCTTTGTCCATACGCTCAACGGCTCCGGCGTGGCGGTTGGCCGCGCACTGATTGCAGTCATGGAAAATTACCAGAACGCCGATGGGTCAATTACCGTGCCCGACGTGCTTCTGCCCTATATGGGCGGGATCACGAAAATCGAAAAGGCGGCATAGCGCAATTATTTCAGGAGTTTAGGCAATGCGGATTCTCATCACCAATGACGACGGCATTCATGCCGAGGGACTTGAGGTGCTTGAGCGCATCGCACGGACGCTCTCGGATGATGTCTGGATCGTGGCTCCTGAAACAGACCAGAGCGGTCTTGCGCATTCGCTGACATTGTCCGAGCCATTGCGGCTGCGCCAGGTTCGCGACAAGACCTATGCCTTGCGGGGCACCCCGACAGATTGCGTCATCATGGCGATCAAGAGCCTGATGGACCAGGCGCCGGATCTGGTTTTGTCAGGCGTCAATTCAGGCCAGAATGTCGCCGACGATGTGACCTATTCGGGGACTGTGGCCGGCGCCATGGAAGGCACGCTGCTCGGTGTCCGGTCGATCGCCATCAGCCAGGCATACAATTTTGTAAATGGCAGGATTGTTCCCTGGGATGTGGTCGAGGCACTGGCGCCTGATCTGCTCAAGAAGCTTATCGAAATTGATCTGCCTGCGGGCACGCTGCTCAATGTCAATTTTCCGAACTGTCCCGTGGATCAGGTCAAGGGTGTTGTTGTTACCGATCAGGGTCAGATGACGCACGGGCTTTCAATAGAGGAACGCCATGACGGGCGCGGCTTTCCCTATTTCTGGCTGAAATTCGGACGGCGTGATTTTTCGCCGGAGGCCAACAGCGACATCAAGGCCATTTCAAACGGATATATTTCCGTCACGCCGTTGAAGCTGGACCTGACCAATCATGAGGTCCAGGCGCAAATCTCCGCAGCGCTGGAAGATTGATTGATGAATGTACGTTTGATGGAGAAAGAGGGGTTTGCCGGCCTTTTTCTGCGTCTAAGGGCTGAGGGGCTGGCCGACAAGGCTTTGCTGACGGCACTTGAACAAACACCACGAACGTTGTTCCTGTCGGCAGCCTATTCCGACGCCGCCTACCAGGACCGGCTGGTGCCGATCGACTGTGGCGGCTTTGCCGAAAGTGCTGATCTTGTAGCAAAACTGATTACGGCCATGGCGATCGAGCCGGGGCACCGTGTACTCGACCTGGGTACCGGCAGCGGTTTTCTTGCTGCGGTCGCGGCGCGTTTGGCCGAGCGGGTGGTAACCGTCGACCGGTACAAGACGCTTGTCCAGCTTGCGCAGCAGCGTTTCGCTCATCTCGGGCTCGGCAATGTGGTGTCGCGGCAGGCGGACGGGCTCAAGGGCATGAACGGCGAGGGCAACTTCGACCGGGTCATTGCAACCTGTGCATTCGACGGCATGCCTCGCCAGTTTGTTGATCAACTGGCTTCGGGCGGCGTCATGCTGGCACCCATCCTTCAGGAAAACGGCAAAGCGAAGATGGCGCGTTTGACCAAAATCGGCAGCCGTTTCGAACGCGAGGATTTATTCGATGTGCCTTACCGGGCTTTCATTCCCGGGCTCGCCGCAGCACTTTGATGGCTGGAATCGCCATAAAATGCATCGAATTTTGCCACCTTAACTGATGAGTAACACTAACGCGCTTTAATCATCGACAATAGTTTTGCGTTGATTGGGTAGTGTTATGCGTCTCAGACAGACAGTCGTTTCCGGTGCTTCGGTGACCCGTTTGCTCGGTGTTGCGCTTTTGGCAGGTTCTGCTGCCGCGTGCAGTTCGGATGCAAGCCGCTTTGCCTACCGAAACACCGATCAGTTGCTGACAGCCTCGATTCCGCAGCCTTCATCGGATACGCTGGCGCCAATGGGCACTATCGGTGGCAGTCCGGTGCCTCAGGGATATCCACAGGCTCAGTCCTACCCGCAGGCTACCAACGCAAATCAGCAAGCTTTTCCTCAGGCGCCGTCTTCAGTTTCGCAGGCGTTCCCGGGCGATTATCGCACTCCGTCACAGCAGGGGTATGACCCGACATCGACCGGATCCATTCCTGGTTCAGTGGCGCGTGTGGCTTCTTCTTCTTCAAATTTGATCACCAGCAGCGTGAAGCGGGTTTCATCAGTGGCACGTAGCGCGCTGCCATCCAGCCAGCCCGTTCGGGCAACCGCTTCGCAGGCGCTTCAGCCAATGAACCAGCCGGCGGCTATCGCGCCGCAGGTGCAGGCTTTCCCTGAGCGGCCGCAGCAATTGTCGTCAGTGGTGCCGGTAAGCCCACGTTATCAGAATGCCGAGCCAGTTCTGGCGCCCGATCCGATTGTCACTGGTTCCGCACCACAAAGTGCTGGCTGGACAACAACCGGCGCCACACGGATCACGCTTGGCGAAGGCGAGACAATCTACAATCTTTCCAAGCGCTATGGCGTGCCGGCACATGAAATCATGAAAGCCAATGGCATCACCGATGCTTCGCGGGTGTCGAGCGGACGGCAATTGCTGATTCCAATCTATGTCTACTCGCGCCAGGCGCCGGTCTCTTCGCCGGACAATAATCCCAAGACACGGGCCTCCAGTTCGAGTTCCGGTCTGATTGGGGAGGTCAAGCATGAAAGGCTTCCTGTGCCTGCTCCCTCACCTGGTCGCGAAGTGGCGGTGCTGCCGAGCGCGCCTTCGCTGCGGAGCCCGGGCAATCAGGCGTCCGCCAATCAGGCTGTGTCCGGGACGGCTTCCAGCTCTGACGGGGCAGGCAATGGTGTCTATGTCGTCAAGGGCGGCGATACGCTCAGCAAGATTGCTCGCAATCATGGAGTTGGCGTAGACGCGCTGAAGTCCGCCAATAATGTGACCGGATCAAATATCCGGATCGGCCAGACACTTGCCATTCCGGGAACCGGTGCATCGAAACTCGATCCGTCGTCAACGGCATCGGTCAGCAATAACCCATCACCCAAGGCCTATACGCCGCCGGTGAGCGCAGTCGGGGACAGTGTTGCAGCGAAAACCAAAGGCGATACGGCTTCCATCGCGCCTGCTGCCACCGGTATTGGCAAATTCCGCTGGCCGGCACGTGGCCAGGTGATCACTGGCTTTGCCAAGACGGAGAATGGCAAGCGCAATGACGGTATTGATATCTCGATGCCGACGGGAACGCCGGTCAAGGCAGCCGAAAACGGTGTCGTCATCTACTCGGGCGATGGTCTGAAGGAATATGGCAAGACGGTTCTGATCCGGCACGATGATGGTTTGGTCACGGTCTATGCCCATGCGGACAAGCTCAACGTCAATCGCGGTGACAAGGTTGCCCGTGGACAGGTGATTGCAAATTCCGGCATGTCCGGCATAGCCAAGACGCCACGGCTGCACTTTGAAGTGCGCAAGAACGCATCGCCGGTAGATCCGGGCAGATACCTCGAATAGACGCCCCTCCAGGCGAAAGTAGAAAAAGGCCGGTACTTTGCAGTGCCGGCCTTTTTCGTTTTTCAATTGAGAGAGCGATCGCTGTTTACAGCTTCTGTCCGCTGCGCCCCGCCAGATCCTGGATGAATTGCCAGGCGACACGTCCAGACCGGGACCCACGCGTTGTGGACCACTCAAGTGCCTGCGCCTGCAAATCCTCGGGCGTGATCTTCAAACCGAAATGACCGGCATATCCGGAGACCATCTCCAGATATTCGTCCTGACTGCATTTGTGAAATCCGAGCCACAGTCCGAAGCGATCGGAAAGGGAGACTTTCTCCTCGACAGTTTCGCTTGGGTTGATGGCGGTTGAGCGCTCATTCTCGATCATGTCGCGCGGCAGAAGATGACGCCGGTTCGAGGTGGCATAGAGCACTACGTTTTCAGGGCGGCCTTCGATGCCGCCATCAAGTGCCGCCTTGAGCGATTTATAGGCGGTGTCATCATGATCGAACGACAAGTCATCGCAGAACAGGATAAATCGTTCATGTGCGGGCCGGAGGATTGCCATGAGTTCGGGCAGGGAATTGATGTCCTCGCGATGGATTTCGATCAGCTTCAAGGGGGAAATTGTCTCTGCTTCTGCGGCGAGTTCTGCATGGGCGGATTTGACCAGTGATGATTTCCCCATGCCGCGCGCGCCCCACAGCAGCACGTTGTTGGCTGGTAAACCGCGGGCAAAGCGGCGGGTGTTATCAATCAGGATGTCGCGGACGTGATCGACGCCCTTGATCAGGCCTATCTCGATCCGGTTCGGCTTGCCGACAGGGGCGAGATGGTGTGCGTCGGCATTCCAGACAAAACATTCGGCGGCGCCGAAATCATTTCCAGTGCGGGGTGCAGGCGCCAGCGATTCCACTGCGCGGGAAAGCCGGGAGAGCTCTGCGAGGATTTTTTGGGCGGTTTCGTCTTGCATGTGATTGTCCCGTGATCTGACTGATATGCCGTGGAGGGCGCCCAGTGGCATGCACATTCACCAAAACGCACAAGCCTCACTCACCGCCCCGCAACGGTGTGTTTACCTCCGGCCCGGCGAATTTTCCCCAGACACGAGGTCTTCAAGAGCGGGTAGCACGGCGCGGTAATGCCGAAAAGCGGTTTTGGGCCGGATTTCAGGTGGGCAGGGGTCATGTTTGCGTTGCAATCGCCTATCTTGCCACTATATTCCGCTCGACTGCTGGAGGCCCGGTGAAGGGCTCAATGCTATATCTTCAAGGAGTTTTTCATGTTTGTTACCCCGGCTTATGCCCAGTCCCCATTTGGTGGCGGCGGCAGCGAAATGCTGATGTCGATCCTGCCCTTCCTTCTGATTTTCGTGATCATGTATTTTCTCATCATCCGTCCTCAGCGGACGCAGATGAAAAAGCGGACCGAAATGCTCAACAACGTTCGTCGGGGCGACCAGGTTGTGACCGGCGGCGGCATGATCGCCAAGGTCACCAAAGTGATCGATGATGCCGAGCTGGAAGTTGAAATCGCCGATGGCGTCAAGGTTCGTCTGGTCCGCAGCCTGATTGCCGACGTTCGCGTCAAGGGCGAGCCGGTCAAGGAATAGCCGCAAAGTGCGGACAGGACGCTGTTCCTGTCCGCCCAATCGCATTCCTAATTGTCTCCCCCTATTTCGTCCCCGAGGATGAACCGAGAGCCCCATGCTTTATTTCTCCCGTTGGAAAACAACTCTCATCTGGCTCGCAGTTCTTGCCAGTGTGGTGTTCGCGTTCCCGAACCTTTTGAATCAGCAGCAGGCCGACAACCTGCCGGAATGGGTGCCTTCCAAGAAACTCACTCTCGGTCTCGACTTGCAGGGCGGTTCCTACATGCTTTTGCAGGTGGAACGTCAGGACATCATCAAGGACCGTTTGACCACAACGGTTGATGATGTGCGGCGCTTGCTGCGCGAGGCGGGGATTGGCTACACAGGATTGTCTGGCACCGGTCAGATGGTTCAGGTCCGCATTCGTGACGATGCGCGGGTCGAGGAAGCCAAGACCGTTCTTGCGGAGATCTCGGAACCGGTCAATTCCGGGCTGCTTAGCGGCGGCACTGTGTCGGAAGCAACGATAGAGGAAATGCAGCCGGGTCAGTTGCGCATTCTTCTGACGGATGACGGCATTACCTATCGCGTCTCCTCGGCGGTGGCACAGTCGATCGAGGTGGTACGCAAACGTATTGACGAGCTGGGGACCACGGAACCGGTGATCCAGCGTCAGGGTGTGGATCGGATCCTGGTTCAGGTTCCGGGGCTTGATGATCCCGAACGCTTGAAAAACCTGCTCAACCAGACTGCAAAGCTTGCATTCCGGATGGTGGATTCGTCCATGCCGGTGCAGGAGGCTATTCAGGGGCGTCCGCCCGCAAATTCAGAAATTCTCTACACTACCGATGATCCGCCGGTGCCTTTTCTGGTCCAGCGCTCGGTTCTGGTGTCGGGCGAAAATCTCGTCGATGCACAGGCTGGCTATGACCAGCGCACCAATGAGCCGATTGTCAGCTTCCGGTTTGATTCCAAGGGCGGACAGCGCTTCGGCCAGGCAACCACACAGAATGTCGGCTTGCCTTTTGCCATCGTGCTTGACGACCAGGTTGTGTCTGCGCCTGTCATTCGCGAACCTATTCTCGGCGGCACAGGACAGATTTCCGGTAATTTCGACGTTCAGAGCGCCAATGACCTGGCAATTCTTTTGCGTGCCGGCGCATTGCCGGCGACATTAACGGTGATCGAGGAACGCACCGTGGGACCGGGCCTGGGCGCGGATTCTGTCGCGGCGGGTGAAATAGCCGGTATCATCGGCGCGCTTCTGGTGCTGGCGTTCATGTTCGTGGCCTATGGCATGCTCGGGTTCATTGCCAATCTGGCGTTGATCGCCAACGTTACAATGATCATTGCGGTTTTGACGCTGCTCGGGGCGACGCTGACATTGCCGGGCATTGCCGGCATCGTGCTGACTGTCGGTATGGCGGTTGACTCCAACGTGCTGATTTACGAGCGCATTCGCGAAGAGCACCGGGCAGGGCGATCGTTGATCCAGGCAATTGACGCCGGCTTCAGCAAGGCATTCGCCACCATCCTCGATGCCAACGTGACCACGCTGATTGCTGCAGTCATTCTATTCTATCTCGGCACCGGGCCGGTGCGCGGTTTTGCCGTGACGCTTGCCGTCGGTATTGCCACAACGGTGTTCACCGCCTTCACCTTCACACGCTGGATGGTTGCGGAATGGGTTCGCCGCAGACGGCCGAAGAACATGCCACGGGGTGCTCTGGACGCGATCATCCGTGACTTCAATTTCCGCTTCATGAAGATCCGCCGTTTCACGTTCGTGGCTTCGGCGGTGTTGTCGCTGGCTGCGATGGCACTGTTTGCGACGATCAACATGAATTACGGCATCGATTTCAAGGGCGGATCGATGATCGAGGTTCAGGCCAAGGACGGCAATGCCGATGTCGGTGATATCCGTGCGCGGCTGTCAGAACTCAATCTCGGCGATATCCAGGCTCAGGAATTCGGCTCGCCACGTGAAGTCTTGATCCGGGTGCAGGCACAGGGTGGCGGCGAAAACGCCGAACAGTCGGTGATCACGCTGGTTCGAGGCGAGCTGGAAGGCGACTACGACATCCGCCGTGTCGAGGTTGTCGGTCCGACAGTCTCTGGCGAGTTGGCGCAGGCCGGCACCATCGCCGTGATTGCGTCCTTGCTGGCAATTCTGGTCTATATCTGGTTCCGTTTCGAGTGGCAGTTTGCGCTTGGCGCGATCATTGCCACGGTGCACGACGTTGTGCTCACCATCGGGATTTTCGTGGTCTCGGGCATCGAGTTCAACCTCTCGAGTATTGCGGCGGTGCTGACAATTGTCGGCTACTCGCTCAACGATACGGTTGTGGTTTACGACCGTGTTCGCGAAAATCTGAGGCGATACAAGAAGATGCCACTGACCGGTCTGCTTGATCTGTCGATCAACCAGATGTTGCCGCGTACGATTCTGACATCGTTGACGACGCTTCTGGCGCTTCTCGCCCTGTTCATATTTGGCGGAGAAGTGATCCGGTCGTTCACATTCGCGATGATTTTCGGTGTTGTGGTCGGTACCTATTCGTCAATCTTCATCGCAGCGCCGGTGTTGATCCTGTTCAAACTCAGGGCCGCCACTTTCCGCGTTGGATTGGACACAGGTGACGAGGTTGAGCCGGAGCTGGAGACACCGGACAAGAGCAGGGCCTGAGGAATGTCCTCAGGCATCGAAATCCGCGAGGCGCATTTTCCTGGACGTGCTCCCATAGACGCATACGGAAATGGTGGGTTCCGGTTTGCGGACATGTCGCATCGCGGTTCGATCCTGTGTCTTCCTTCGGGTGTTCACGGTTGGGACGTCACTGAGGGGCAGCCGCTGACCATTGACCTGTTCAAGCGAATTCTCGCCGAAACAAGGGATATCGAGTTCTTGCTGGTCGGCACCGGGCTATCAATTCGCCCCTTGCCAGCAGAACTGAAGGCCGCATTGCGGGCAGCTAATGTTTCGTCCGATCCGATGAGCACTGGTGCCGCGGTGCGAACCTACAATGTGATGCTGGCCGAATCCCGTGCGGTGGCCACCGCCCTGATTGCCGTCTAGGTGTGATGCCGGTGTCAGCCGCATTGACAGCAGCGTCCCGATCCCAATTGCTTGCTGCTCTGCGCGAGGCTGATATCGATCGCTATCTGGCGCTCTTGCTGATGCCGGACAGCGTTCGCGATGACCTGCTCGCACTGATGCTGTTCAACGCCGAGATTGCGGCCATTCGTGACAGGGTCCGTGATCCCTTGCCAGGCGAAGTGCGTCTTCAGTGGTGGAGGGACGTACTGGCCGGTGATCGCGGCGAGGAGGCGCAAGCTCATCCGGTCGCCTCGCTTCTGCTTGAGGTGATTGAACTACGCGCTATGCCGGTTGCCCCGTTGATTGCCATGTGCGATGCGCGGATTTTTGATCTCTATGACGATCCGATGCCTGATAGGACCAGTTATGAGGGTTATGCAGGCGAGACCGCGTCTTCGCTTTTACAGATGTCGGCTTTTCTAATTGATCCTGCGGCTTCTTCCGTGACTGCCACTGCCAGCGGGCATGCCGGTGTGGCGCAGGCTGTTGCCGGGCATTTGATGCTGTTGCCGATCTCGCGCTCGAGAGGCCAGGTGTTCATTCCCGGAGACCTTCTATCCGCCACCGGCCTTGACCGGGACAGCTTTCTTGCCGGCGACAGTAAAGAGCGGGCGACGAATGCCGTGCGTGCCTTTGCCGGGTTCGGGCGGGAGCATCTGGCCAAGGCACGATTGGCCAGTGCGGAAATTTCCTCTTCGGTCATGCCTGCCTATCTGCCGGTTGCGCTTGTCGAATCAGTGCTCGATCTTGCCCGGAAAAAAGGCGCCGATTGCCTCACGACTTCGATTCGTTTGCCGCAATGGCGCCGGCAAATGCAGTTGTGGCGGGCCGCCCGCCGCGGCAGAATCTGATACGCACAGTCTGGAGCAAGCTCCCTGCGTTTTCATAAGTGTGTCGCGTGCGGTTGTTCGGATGCCTTGCACGGTATCAAGTTGCGGCATAGTCTCAAAGCGTTGACGCGGTTGGGAGCTACGTCAGTCGGAGGATATGCATGAGCCTTGGAGCCTTGATTGTTGTTGTCGCCTTTGCGGTCACACTGGTGATTGGCGTGGTTCACTACACCGGCGGGTCTCGCACCAAGAATGGTCGTGATCATGGGGAAGTCATTCTGGAGTTCGCGCGCGCCTATCCGGGCGAAGCGATCCGTTCGGTGACCATCACCAAGGACGGCAATGCCAGCTTTCTGAGGCTGGCGGACGGCAAGACCGGTTTTATTCAAAATATGGGCCGTCACAATGTGGCTCGCCTGATACTGCCTGGCGATGTGGGCGTGCAGCCGATCGAAGATGAACCGGGCTTGCGGATCGAATTCCACGAATCAACGCTCAAGGGTGGAGACTACGTGTTTGGTTCGACTGAAGACGCCGCAGAAGTCTCCCTGTGGCTGTGCGGCAGCTTTGCACTGGTCAGTCCGGAATTTGAAAACCCAGAGGGTGAGGGGAATGCCTGACCTCAAGGATTTCCCTGATGTGACCCAACTGGCGATTCCGTTTTTCGTCATCGCCATCCTGATTGAACTGTTCGTCATCCGCTATTTCAAGGGGCGCGGCGATTACGAAACCCGTGACACGACAACGTCGCTGCTGATGGGCGTCGGCAATGTTGCTTCAGGCCTGCTGCTGGGGTTCGTAGCCTTCGGTGTGTTGATGTGGGCCTGGCAGTACCGGATCGTCGATCTTGGTACATCGTGGGCGGTGATCGCACTCTGCTTCCTTCTCGATGATCTGCGGTATTATTGGTACCATCGCATTGCTCACCGGTGCCGTTGGGTGTGGGCCGAGCATGTGATTCACCACTCCTCGCAGCACTACAATCTATCAACGGCGTTAAGGCAGAGCTGGACCAGCACGTTTACCGGAATGTTCATTCTGAGAATTCCCCTGGCGCTTATGGGGTTTCATCCGGTCTTGTTGTTGTTCGTTGGTGGCCTCAACCTCGTCTACCAGTTCTGGATCCATACCGAGACGATCGGCAGGATGTGGCGGCCGATCGAGTGGATCTTCAACACGCCGTCGCATCACCGGGTGCATCACGCCACCAATCCGCGCTATCTCGATTCCAATTACGCAGGCACGCTGATTATCTGGGATCGCATGTTTGGCAGCTTTGTGCCGGAACTCAGTGAGGACATGCCGCGTTACGGCATCGTCAGGAACATCGGTACATTCAATCCGCTCAGAGTGGCGTTTCACGAATGGGTCGACATGTTCCGAGATGCGTTTCAGCCGGGCATCGGCTGGCGCGACCGGCTCGGCTACCTGTTCGCACCGCCAGGCTTCAGCCATGACGGATCACGAAAAGGCTCGGAAACGTTGAAAGCCGATTACGTGGCGCGCAATCCGGACACGGCCGGAACGCCGGGACTGCCGGGCGGCGAGGTGCAGGCCGTCCGAGCTTTCACACCCGCCAAATAGTCGCAGCAACGGCGTAACCGGAGCGGCGGAGACAATCACGCAACCGCGGACTGCTAATTGCTATAGGTAATCAGATATTATTAGGTTTTCGGTGATGGTGCCAATAATCCGGCCAATGCGCCCACCGCAGCCGAACCAATTGCAACTATTCCGGGGGAAAGTTCCATTCCTGTCTCTCCTTTAGCCAAATAGGCTAGATATATTCCTCCTAGGACGGTGCTTAGGATTGTCAGGCCCAGAAAGATAACCACTAACCGGTAAATCCAGTTGTCGGTGGTCAATGGTGTTCTGATATCAGTGATTACTTGGTTGAGTTCGTTACGGACATCCGAAGGCAAATCTTCTCGGCTGCTCAATGTCTGAAGTGCACGTAGATTTGTGTCGGTGTTCATTATCGTCTCTCCAAACGGATTCGCGGATTGATATTTTTATTACCGCCAACGGTGCGGATTGTGTTTCCCTTGACATCTTTAAGGGTCAGTTGAACATGCTGATAGCCTATCTTCTTGGTTCGGTAATAGGTGCGGAATGTGAACACGCCCTGTTTACTGACTTGTGATGCCCATATGTCACCGAGCTCGGTCCACTTTTCGTAATCAATACCGATGTCAACCGTGTCAAAGCGTTCGTCGTCGCCCCAATAAGTCACATGGAGCGGCAAGTGTTCGTTATCTTTGAGGTAATCAAGTGTAGTTTGGTCTCCGACTATGGTAACGGAAAAGTATAGGCGGTTTTCTGCCAGCTCCGAACGTTGGATTGTCGGTCCCGAGGATGATCTCACTGCAACTCTATCGACAAGCCGTGATCCGAAAGCTGGATTCGTCGCCGCAAACAAGGCAGCAGATGCCGGGGCACTAAGAAAAATGCAGATAGTAAACAAAAGCGAACAAAAATATCTCAATTTACCCTCCATGCCACGCATAGCATATATTAATCACGCATTGGTAGCAATTTCAAATCGATAGGTCTGAGTTCGTTTGCTCTAGGGTGTCCGAGAATTGTTCAAGCGAAGCTATTTGCTCGCGACAGTACGCAATTTATTCATTGCAAAGCAGCTTCGCTTGGGATTTTCAGATGAATAAGGCTTAGCTAGGCGACTATTCGGCTGCCTGCTGAATGCCGGAGCCTTCAAGCCATGCGGCAAAATCTGACAGCGCCCGGCGCGCCATGGCCTGCTTCTTGGCTTTTGCCTTGTCCTTGCCGCGGAAACGGCCACCACCTTCGGGACGGACAATGGCGCCCGGTTCAAGTGGTGGAAACAGGCCGAAATTGACATTCATCGGCTGGAACGAACGCTTGCCTGGTTCATCGTTGCTCAGGATATGACCGCCGGTGATGTGGTTGAGCAGTGCACCGAACGCCGATGTGACCGGCGGTGGCGCCAGTTGCTCGCCCAACCGCTCGGCTGCGGCAAAACGCCCGGCGAGAAGCCCCATTGCAGAACTTTCGACATAGCCTTCGCAGCCGGTGATCTGTCCGGCGAAGCGCAGGCCCGGGCGGCTTTTGAGTTGCAATGTGCCATCCAGCAGCAGCGGAGAATTGAGATAGGTGTTGCGGTGAAGCCCGCCAAGCCTTGCAAACTCGGCGTTCTGCAGGCCGGGAATCATGCGGATAATGTCGGCCTGGGCGCCATATTTCAGTTTCGTCTGGAAACCGACCATGTTGTAGAGCGTGCCAAGTGCATTGTCCTGACGCAACTGAACCACGGCATAGGCCTTGATGTCGGGCTGGTGTGCATTGGTCAGGCCCATCGGCTTCATCGGGCCGTAGCGCAATGTCTCGCGTCCGCGCTCAGCCATGATTTCTATCGGTAGGCAACCATCGAAATAGGGCGTGCCCTCCCACTCCTTGAAACCTGTGGTATCGCCGCCGATCAGGGCGTCGAGGAACGCCTCGTACTGATCCTTGTCCATCGGGCAATTGATGTAGTCCTTGCCGGTACCGCCGGGGCCGACCTTGTCGTAGCGGGATTGAAACCAGCAGACCGACATATCGATGGAATCAGTGTGGATGATCGGAGCTATTGCGTCGAAAAAGGCCAGTGCGTCCTGACCTGTTTCCGCGCTGATCGCCTCGGCAAGTCCGGGTGCGGTCAACGGGCCGGTGGCGATGATGGTCTGATCCCAGTCAACCGGTGGGAGGCCGGTGACTTCTTCGCGCGCAATGGTGATCAGCGGTTCGGCTTCAATCGCATCGGTGACGGCTTGGGCGAAGGCTTCTCGATCGACTGCAAGCGCGCCACCTGCGGGAACCTGATTCTTGTCGGCGCATGACATGATCAGAGAGCCCGCCAAACGCATCTCGGCGTGAATGACACCGACTGCGTTGTTTTCCGCGTCATCGGAGCGGAATGAATTCGAGCAGACCAGTTCTGCCAAGCTGTCAGTCTTGTGGGCTTCCGTACCACGCACAGGCCGCATTTCGTGCAGAATCACGGGTAATCCGCGCCGGGCGATCTGCCAGGCCGCTTCAGAGCCGGCGAGGCCGCCGCCGATGACATGGATGGGGGATTGGGGAGAACTGGTCTTGGTCATAGCGTCCGTCTACCACGGGCGCGATCCCGTCACAAAGATGTTTTGCAGGGGAAACCATAAACGAAAACGGCGCCCCAAGGGACGCCGTAACGAACGGTCATGACAAATGCTATTAGCGGGTACGAAGGCCGCGAGCAACATTGTCGATGTCGAAACGGGTCAGGCCGATGTCAGCCAGGGTTTCGTTTGATAGGTTTGCGAGTTCCTGTGCGGTCTGGCGGGTTTTCATCCAGCTGCGTGCTCTGCTGAGAATTGTCATGGTAGGCTCCTCGGGTGCGCCCGGTCCGGGCGTTGATGTCTTAGTAATCAATCTGTTGCCTGTCATATAGGCGATTGCTGCTCATTTGTGCAGCGCAATATTCACAGGTCTGACATGCGCGGTTGGAATGGCTGGGTTATCGGTTTGTCAATATTTGCTTGTGCTGAATTTTTGAGCACTGACAATGCTGCGATCGTGCCGCCTTTTATGGTCTGAGGCAGGCGTAAACAGAAACAGCGCCCTGTCTCCAGGGCGCCGTTTAAAATGACCGGTCACGGGACCGGGCAGAAGTGTTTCGGTCTTACTGGCCGGGACGGCGTGCTACGAACGGAATGTCACCGCGGGAGATGCCCAGGTCATTGAGTTCGCGTTCCGACATGCGGGACAGTTCATTGACGGTGTTGCGGTAGTCGCGCCAGTCTTTGTAAGCCTTACGGAAGTTCATGATGTTGGTCCTTTCAATGGGCGCTGAATTGATGTCAGTGCGCCGTGGTTCGTTGATAATTATATAGGCGATTGCATTTGAATTGTGCAGTGCAATAAATTGCAGGGGAGCCATGCGATATCTGCAATGCGCCTTAACAAATCCCTGTTAAGTATCGTTAATTTGCATAAGTGCATGGATTCGCCTTAGCCCGTGAAGGTGTTTGGGCGGGATTTATTGACGGGAGAACAGAACGTTTTTCCGGGAGTGTCAGCGTTGATCAGAACGGCACCGGCAGAAAAAGCACAAAAAATAACGCCCACCGGGGGAGGAGGATCCGGTGGGCGTCATTTTGGGAGACTGATGCTCGGGAGGAGGATGAACACCAGTCACATCGAAGCGGCTTTTTGGGAGGAGGAGGAGGCCGCTCCGAATTCTCTAATTCTTATACAGCGCGCCGTGCAGCGAATGGGATATCGCCCCGCGTCATGCCGATGTCGCTCAACTCGCGTTCAGAAAGCCGGTTCAGCTCGACGCATGTTTCGCGGTATTTCCGCCAGCTGGCGTAGGAGTGGATCAGGTTCATGGAAGATCTCCTTCTGTCCCGCTGTTGTTCGGTTCACCACCGTGGCGTTCCGATAATTTGAATATAGGCAATTAAATCGATTTGTGCAGTGCAATATTCTCATGGAAGCTATTCCGAAATTGCATGGCTGGTGCGTGACTCTTTGTTTTTTGCCTCAAGGTTGTGCATTGGCGTCATAAATGAAGGCACAGTGCCACTTAAGCCGTCATTGTCCGACTTCAAGGTTGGTGTAGGGTCTACTCAAGCCTCTTGAATGAAAGAATCAGGTCATGCTTCGCAGGTATCTTTCCCGTGAGATCAATCAGTGGACTCAAGGCGGGCTGTTGAGCCCGGGGCAGGGTGAAACCCTTCTGGCGGATTACGACCGGCGGCACACCGGGTTCAGTCTTTCCACCGTCCTGGCGGTTCTTGCCGCGGCATTGTTGGGCGCTGCGGTGATTGCGCTGGTTGCGGCCAACTGGGAAGCCATTGCCCGTCCAATGCGGGTGGCAATGATTTTTATCTTTATAATAGCCGGCCTGTTTGTCTCCGCTTTGGCGTTGCGCCGTGGCGCGAAGTGGATTGCCGAGGCGGCGCTCGTTTTCACTCTGCTTTGTTATGGAGCGGGTATCGCACTGGTCGGGCAGATGTATCATCTGAGCGGCGATGACGCCGCCTTCATGCTGGCCTGGACCATGGGCGCACTTGTGGTGTCGATTGCCTTTTCGTCAGGGGTGGCTGCAATCAGCGCAGGGCTTTTAGGCTTGGGATATCTGTTTGCGCAATCCGGCGTGTTTGAGGGGCGCTCGACAGATGTGCTGGATTTTTCCGGATATGGCTCGGTTCTGGCCGTTGCGCTGGCAATTGGCCTGTCGGCGTGGCGATCGCGGTCAGTCGTGGCAGGGCATCTATGCGCCTTGCTGCTGATCTGTTGGGCGATGTGGATCGTTGATGACACACTTGATCTCGACCCTGGCTATATACTCACCGTAATCGGCGCCATTGCGTTTACTGCTGGATCTTTGGTGCCGGCAAACTTAGGCCAAACTGTATCCCGGCATGGGGTGGTGTCCGCCTATGGCGCGGTGCTGTTTCTTTCGGGACTGGGGCTGATCCAGGCTGATCTGGCCAAACCGGGCCTTGCTGCCGAAATTGCTCTTGCTGCATTCATCCTGCTGGCAAGTGTGTCCGTGCTTGCAATTGCCGGCGGCGAAAATCGTCTGATTCGGCGGTTTGCCTATTTCACCTTTGCCTGTGAGACGATTTATGTTGTCGGAGAAACCCTGGGGTCTCTGGTGGGAAGCGCCGGGTTTTTGTTTCTCGGCGGGGTGGTGCTGGCCATCATCGCCTTTGCGGTGATGAAAATCGAGAAACGATACAAGTCCGTGGAGAGCCAGTCATGATAGCTTTTGGCACGGCACTGCGCCGGCAAATCAATCCGTTTATTGCTGCGGTGATGTGCGCGATCGTGCTGTTCGGTACGATTGCTTTCATGATCCAGAGCCGGGCGGCGATCCTTCGCAGCGGCGCGGAGGTGGTTCTCAAGGTGGTTCCGGTTGACCCGCGGGACCTGATGCGCGGCGATTACGTACGGCTGCGTTATGACAATATGTCCATCGTCAACGGCACGATGACGGCTGAGGGTTGGCCGGAACGGGATGTCTATATCCCGCTGTGGCTGGGGCTTGAGGCCGGAGAAGACGGGTTGTCAAAGGTGACGTCCATTCATTTCGCCAAACCGGAATCCGGTTCTTCGAATGCGGTCTATTTAAAAAGCAAACCGGTCATGGTGTACGCGGCTGACAAAAGCAGGGCCAATGACATTATGTTCTCACTGCAATTCGGCATTGAACGCTATTATGTTCCGGAGGGCGAAGGACTGGAGATAGAAGATGCCCGGAACGAGGGCAGGACGACGGTCGCAGTCCGGGTTTCCGCAGATGGAGAACCTCAAATTGCCCGGCTGATGATCGACGGCGAGACGCTTTATCGAGAGCCAGTGTATTGAAAAGCCGACTTCAAATTGCCCTGACATTGCATCCCGGCCTAAAAACCATGCCCCATCAGGCGATTTTCCCTTTGATCGCTGCCAATCGGGTGATATAGAGCGACCGCGTTCAGGGTCGCCTCGCGCGAGCGTTGTTTTGCGGCCCTAAAAGCGGGTATGGTGAAATGGTAGACACGCCAGATTTAGGTTCTGGTGCCGTGAGGCGTGGGAGTTCGAGTCTCTCTACCCGCACCAAATTACGGTCCGGTCTGATCGCCGCATGGCGTTGGATGGCAGGGCGAGCACGAAGGGCGTTCAGCCGGTTGATCCGGTCTGGGGCTTATAATGAAGAAAGCCACAAGCGACGCCGGATAACCGGCCCAGTCGCGGGGCCAACCCGAACGGTCGCAGTCGCGAGGAAATGAAGGTTTGAACATGCAGGTAACTGAAACGCTTGCCGAAGGGCTGAAGCGCGAATTGAAAGTTGTCATTCCCGCCGCGGACATGGCATCGCAGCTGAACGAGAAACTTGCCGAAGCCAAGGGCAAGATGCGGATCAATGGATTCCGCCCCGGCAAAGTGCCTATGTCGCACCTGAAGAAGGTCTACGGCAAATCGATGATGGCACAGATGGTCAATGAAATGATCCAGGAAAAGCCGACATCGATTCTGGCCGAACGTGGCGAACGATCCGCTACCCAGCCTGAAATCACCATGACCGAGGACGAGAAGGAAGCCGACGCAATCCTCAGCGGTTCGGCTGATTTCGAATTCACCATCGCTTATGAAGTCATTCCAGCTTTCGACATCGCTGACATGTCAAAAGTCAAGGTTGTCCGCGAAGTCGTTGACGTGCCGGCTGAAGAAGTCGAGGAGCAGGTGCTTCGCGTTGCCGAGAACAGCCGTACGTTCGAGCCCAAAAAGGGCAAGGCAGCCGATGGCGACAAGGTGACGGTTGATTACCTTGGCAAGGTTGATGGCGAGCCTTTCGAAGGTGGAGCTGATCAGGATGCCGAGCTGGTGATCGGATCGAACCGGTTCATTCCCGGCTTTGAAGAGCAGCTGATCGGTCTCAAGGAAGGTGATGAGAAGGTGATTACAGTCACTTTCCCGGCTGAGTATCAGGCCGCTCATCTTGCGGGCAAGGAAGCAACTTTCGACATCAAGGTGAAGGCGATTGCCGCACCGGGTGAGCTGGAAATCAACGACGAACTGGCCAAGACACTCGGTCTTGATTCGGCTGACAAGCTGCGTGAAATTGTTCGCTCGCAGATCGAAGACCAGTACGGTCAGGTGACGCGTCAGAAGCTGAAGCGTCAGATCCTCGATCAGCTTGATGAAGCTCACAAGTTTGATACGCCGTCGAAGCTGGTGGACGCCGAATTCGAAAGTATCTGGCGCCAGATCAATCAGGAACTGTCGGATAACGGCAAGACCTTTGCAGACGAAGACACGACCGAGGAAGCAGCCCGCGAAGAGTACCGTACGCTGGCTGAACGCCGCGTTCGTCTCGGACTGGTCCTGTCGAAGGTCGGCGAAGAAGCCGGTGTTCAGGTCAGCGACGAAGAGCTGCAGCGCTCGCTGTTCGAGCAGGTTCGCAAGTTCCCGGGTCAGGAACAGGAAATCTACGAATATTTCCAGAAAACTCCCGGCGCTGTTGCCTCTCTGCGCGCTCCGATCTTTGAAGAAAAGACCATTGACCACCTGATGACCGTCATCAACGTGACGGACAAGCCGGTGAGCAAGGAAGAGCTGATGGCCGAGGACGAGGCGGAAGCTTCGGCAAAGCCGGCGGCAAAGAAGAAGGCGCCTGCCAAGAAGAAGGCCGCCAAGAAAGACGAAGCCGCTTCGGGCGACGCCGAATAATCAAGCGTCTCTGTGAGTACGAAAAAGCCGCCCCGATGATGGGCGGCTTTTTTGTTGGCAACAGGCGGATTGCTGATGCCGCCGCCACGGGCGGCTGTGCCTCTCTGCGGTCAGGCTTTTCTTGACCGAAGCATCAGTGCTGCTACCGTTGAAATTCTAAAGCGCCGCGCATCCTATTGCATGCGCAAAGGTCGCTGTAACACTTAGAATCAATGCATGTACGTTATCGTTCAATTGAATCCATTTGAACGCGACATGCATTAAATAAGCTTTAGGCCCTTGAGGCTGGCGTGACCATCCTTGCCGATGATGATGTGGTCGTGGATGGTGATGCCAAGCGGCCGCGCGGTGTCAATGATCAGCTTGGTCATCTCGATATCGGCGCGCGACGGCGTTGGATCCCCTGATGGATGATTGTGGACGAGGATGATGGCGGTCGCCGAGAGCTCGAGGGCCCGTTTGACAACTTCACGGGGATAGACCGGAGTGTGATCCACCGTTCCGGTCTGCTGAACCTCATCGGCGATCAGTGCGTTCTTCTTGTCGAGAAACAGCACGCGGAATTGTTCACGCGCTTCAAACGCCATCGCTGCCCGGCAATATTCGATCACCGACGACCAGGAGGCAAGAACCTGGCGGCCCTTGAGTTCGCCCTTGAGCATGCGATGGGCAATGGAGGCGACAAGCTTGAGGTCGGTGGCGACGCTGTCCCCAACGCCTTTGACTTCGGTGAGCAGGTGAGCAGGTGCGCCGAGCACTTCCGGTAGCGAGCCGAATCGCGTCAGCAGTGCCTTGGCAATGGGCTTGGTGTCCCGGCGGGGGATCAGCCTGAACAGCAGCAATTCGAGCAATTCATAATCGGCCAGCGCACGGTCGCCGCTGTCGCGGAAGCGCTGGCGCAACCGGTCGCGATGACCGTGAAAGTGTTCATCTGACTTGATCGGCGCAGCGCGCGGATCAGTGTCGAGCGCCCGTCCTCTGGTTTTGCCCTGACGGCTTTCGGAAAAATAGTTGCGTTCGTCTTCCGGTAGGGAGTGTTGGTCGGTGGTGCCCGGGGTCTCGGCCACCGGGCCTTCGTCGTTCAGGCCTTTCTCATCCAGACCTGGGTGACGGCGTGATGTCATGCGGGAAGACCGGGCCGGTCCAGCCCTGCCGGAGAGAGAGTAAAGATCTCGCAGCCGGTCTCGGTAACGCCGATTGTGTGTTCATACTGCGCCGTCAATGAGCGATCCCGTGTCACTGCGGTCCAGCCGTCGGAGAGCACTTTGACATGCGGCCGGCCCAGATTGATCATCGGCTCGATGGTGAAGATCATGCCGGGGCGCATTTCCGGTCCTTCGTTGGCGCGGCCATAATGCAGGATGTTGGGTGCGTCATGAAACAATTTGCCGACGCCATGGCCACAAAAATCGCGCACGACGGAACAACGTTCGGACTCGGCGTATTTCTGAATGGCTTCGCCAATGGCGCCGGTCCGCACACCCGGCTTGACCACTGCGATGCCAAGCATCAGCGAATTCTGGGTGATTTCCAGCAACCGTTCGGCGGCGCGCTTGATTTGTCCCACCGGGTACATCCGGCTCGAGTCGCCATGCCATCCGTCCAGCACATAGGTCACGTCGATGTTGACGATTTCGCCTTCACGCAACGGCTTGTCATTGGGGATGCCATGACAGACGACGTGATTGATCGACGTGCAGCAGGATTTGGTATAGCCGCGATAGTTCAGTGTTGCGGGCAGGGCGCCATGATCCATGCCGAATTCGAAGACGAAGCGATCGATCTCGTTGGTAGTCACGCCCGGGGTGACGCGTGTAACCAGTTCATCCAGGCAACGCGCTGTAATCTGGCTCGCCTTGCGCATGCCTTCAAAGCCTTCAGGGCCGTATAGCCGGATCTGACCGGTGTTTTTCATCGGGGCCGAAGCGGCGTCAATATAGGTAACCATGGCAGGCTCGCTTTGTCTTGTCCCGGCCGGTTTGGCCAGCACAGCTTCATGATACGCTGTTTAAGCCGGATTCCTCAACGGGAACGATCGTTTCAGCGCGTATTTGTTCTGATGTGATTTTGCACCGTATGGCGCAAGCTTCAACCCCGCGTTTCATGGCGCGATCAAAAGCCGCTGCGTAGGCGGGATCCAGATCGCGGCACAATTTGAGGCTGTCCACGTCGCTGCGCTGGATGAGATAGATCATTATCGCGCGGTGTCCAGCCTCGGCCATGTCGCCTAATTCCTCAAGATGCTTTGCGCCGCGAGTGGTGACGCTGTCTGGAAACTCCGCAAGGCTGCCATGTCGACGAAAATGGACATTCTTGACTTCGACATAGGCCACTCCCTTCTCCGGATCTTGCAGTAGAATGTCGATGCGGGAGTTGATGCCGTATTTCTGTTCCCGCTTGCGCACGGCGTAAGTGGCGAGTGATCCGATCAAGCCCTCGTCTATGGCCTCTTCAACCAGCCGGTTCGGGCGCCCGGTATTGATTCCGACCAGCGTATCGTCGGCTTCGACCAGTTCGAGGGCGTGGCGGTATTTGCGGGTACCACCGGAATGTTGGGTGAGATAACATCTGGACCCAGGCGTGGTCAGGCCGCGCATGGAGCCGGTGTTGGGGCAAGAACCGGTGATCAATTCGCCGCTTTCCAGTTCGGCATCGAAAAGGAATCGCTTGTAGCGGCGGATCAGCGTCGCGGGGATCAAAGGCGGATCAAAGTTCATGGATCGGGCGCATAACAGGCTTTGAGCCGCCTCGCAAACGTCCCGGCATTTCCGCGGTTAGGTGCATCATACAAACAGGCGGAGGCGAAATCCTCAGACCTGGACGCGAACATAGGAACCGGGCGCATCTTCGATCGGTTTGAGTTTCTTGCCACCGGGTTTGCGCGCCGGCACTTCCTCATCCGAGGATGCGCGGATCCATTCATGCCAATGCGGCCACCAGGAGCCAGCCGTTTCCTTTGCGCCGTCCACCCAATCGTCAAACTCGGCATTCTTCGGGCCATCGGACCAGAACTGGTACTTGCCAGCCTCAGGCGGATTGACGACGCCGGCAATATGGCCGGACCCGGCCATCACATAGGTGACCTCACCGCCGAACAGTTTGCCGCCAATATAGGCCGAGCGGGCAGGGGCGATGTGATCTTCCTTGGCCGCGAGATTGTAGATCGGGATGTTGACGTCAGCCAGTTTCAGCGTCTTGCCGGCGAGGACCATCTTGTCCTGGGACAGATTGTTCTCGAGGTAGCAATTGCGCAAATAATAGGAATGGTTGGCGGCCGGCATGCGGGTAGCATCCGAATTCCAGTAGAGCAGGTCGAAGGGCATTGGATCCTTGCCCTTGAGGTAGTTGTTGACGACATAGGGCCAGATCAGATCCGAGGCGCGCAGCATGTTGAAGGCCGTGGCCATTTTCGACCCGTCTAGATAGCCGTTCTTTTCCATCGCCGATTCTATCGAGGCAATCTGCGCTTCATCGACGAAGACCTTGAGGTCACCCGCATAGGTGAAATCGGTTTGCGTGGTGAAAAAGGTGGCGGTCGCTATCCGACTATCTTTTTCCTGGGCGTGGAGTGCCAGCGTCGCTGCCAGCAGCGTTCCACCTACGCAATAGCCGATTGCGTTGACCTCACGCTCGCCGGTGGCTTTTTCGATGGTGTCGAGCGCGAAGGAAATGCCCTCGCGGGAGTAGGATTCCCAATCTTTTGTGGCCTGGCGCTCATCCGGATTGACCCAGGAGATGACAAAGACCGTGTGGCCCTGTTCGACCGCCCATTTGATGAAGGACTTTTTGGGATTGAGGTCGAGAATGTAGAATTTGTTGATCCACGGCGGCACGATCAGCAATGGCCGCTTGAGCACGGCCTCGGTCTTGGGATCGTACTGGATAATCTGGCAGACATCGTCTTGGGCGATGACCTTGCCGGGCGATACGGCGATGTTTTCGCCGACCTTGAATTTCGAGGCATCGGATTGCCGCAACTTCAAATCGCCCTTGCCGGCCGCGATGTCCTCGGCCAGCATGTGCATGCCTTTGACCAGATTTTCACCGTTGGTGGCGACCATTTCCTTGTAGAGTTCGGGATTGGTGGCAAGAAAATTGGCTGGCGACAGGGCGCTGGTTATCTGGCGCACATAGAAAGCCGCCTTGTGACGGGTATGCTCATCCAGCCCTTCACTCTCGTCGACGAGCTTGTTGGCCCAGTCGGAGGTGATGAAATAGGCGTTTTTCAGGAACTCGAAAAACGGGTTGTTTTCCCAGTCCGGATCAGAAAACCGTTTGTCCTTGGTTTTTAGCTTCGGGCTGTCCTCCTCGCCAGACATGCGTTTGACGGATTCGTTCCACATGCCGAAATAACTGGTTAGCAGAGACGTCTGGGCTTCGATGGCGCGTTTGGGATCGGACAACCAGTATTCGCCGACCTTGGAGAAGGTCTTGACCATGTCGGCCATCGGTTCGGAGATGGTATCGACAACTTCGCCCTTTTCACGGGGTTCGACCCAGGCTGATGCGGCCTTGCCGAGCTCTTCAAGCATGCGGGCGACATTGCGGGCAAAGGCTTCTGGGTTCTTGACGACATAGGCTTCGGCAGGTGATGCGCTGGAGTTTGCCTCCTTGTTTTCGGCCGCTGTTTTGCCCTTATCCACCATGGTGGCGCCTCCTAATTTGTTCCCGAGCTTGCCTCCGGCCCGTCTTCTGCCTTAAATCGGCTTACTTGCATTGTTCGAATGCCGTTACTGGCATTCATCCTTCCTTGATACGGGCTTTTTTTGTCCATGTCATGACCACCATTTGGTGGAGACCGGAATATTCTTGATCATGATACCGATTGTGCGCCCGGCGTTTGTTGCAGTGTTTCCGCTTCTTGTAGCCGGATGCCAGACAGCCTCGCTGGAAGATGCAGCGCCAAGAAGTGCGACAGCCACTACGTTTGATACTGGTGTCCAGATGCCCGATTCGGCTCAGTCATCTGTACCGGTTGCAAATGCCTCATCTACGGAGCCCGCATTGACGCGACGCAATCCGGGTTTTGCCTCAGTTTTTCCAGTTGAGATGACTGCGCCGGCCGAGAAAAAGGAGTTTGTCGCCACCGGAACCAGCAGAACGGGCCAGTATCCGACTTTCAGGCGGCAACCGAGAGCGGCCAATGTTCAGTTTTCCGATGCTGACAAATTGGCCGCGGAGGCAGAAATGACCGAGCTGTTGCGAAACCGGGCATCGACGCCGGATGCACGAGCGCAATATGAAGCGCGGCTCAGGCAATTGCGTGCCCTGGCGGCGAACCACGGCAGCGATACCCAGCAGGAAATCGAGAAATAGATCTTTCGTTTGACTTGGTTTGAACGCAAATCCGTGCGATCAGGACAACAATATTCAGCCCACAATTCCGGGGAATTCCATGGAAGAATTTCACAAGGTCCGCCGACTTCCGCCTTACGTGTTTGAGCAGGTCAACCGGCTAAAGGCGTCGGCGCGGGCCGGTGGCGCGGACATTATCGATCTGGGGATGGGAAATCCCGACCTGCCGACACCCACCGCGATTGTCGACAAACTATGCGAAGCGGTGAGGGACCCGCGCACGCACCGTTATTCGACGTCGCGCGGCATTCCGGGGCTTCGACGGGCTCAGGCCAACTATTATCAGAGGCGTTTCGGCGTCAAACTCAATCCTGAGACCCAGGTTGTTGCGACCTTGGGCTCCAAGGAAGGGTTTGCCAACATGGCCCAGGCGATCACAGCGCCGGGTGATGTGATTCTGTGTCCCAATCCGACTTATCCGATCCATGCTTTCGGCTTCATCATGTCGGGCGGGGTGATCCGGTCGCTCGATGTGGTGCCTGACGACAGTTTTTTCGCGGCGCTCGAACGTTCTGTGCGGCATTCGATTCCGAAACCGCTGGCGCTTATCCTGAATTATCCTTCCAACCCGACAAGCCTGGTTGCCACGCTTGATTTCTACAAGGATGTCGTTGCTTTCGCCAAGAAGCACGACATTCTCATCCTGTCTGATCTGGCCTATGCGGAAATCTATTTCGACGATACGCCGCCGCCATCGGTACTGGAAGTTCCGGGCGCCATGGACATTTGCGTCGAGTTCACCTCGATGTCTAAAACCTTTTCAATGCCGGGCTGGCGGATGGGATTTGCGGTTGGCAATGAACGGCTGATCTCCGCCCTGACGCGGGTGAAATCCTATCTCGATTATGGCGCGTTTACACCGATCCAGGTGGCAGCGACTGCTGCGCTGAATGGCGACGGCTCTGACATCGCCGAGGTGCGCTCGGTCTACAAACGCCGCCGCGACGTTCTGGTCGACAGTTTTGGCAAGGCCGGCTGGGATGTGCCGCCGCCTCCGGCGACAATGTTTGCCTGGGCTCCCATACCTGAACCGTTCAAGCATCTTGGATCGCTGGAGTTTTCCAAACTTCTGGTGGAGAAGGCCGATGTTGCCGTCGCGCCCGGTATCGGTTTTGGCGAGCATGGCGATGAACATGTCCGGATAGCGCTGGTTGAAAACGAACACAGGATTCGCCAGGCGGCACGCAACATAAAACGCTTCCTGGCGACTGCCGGCAATGGTGGTGGTGACAATGTGGTGTCATTGACAGCCCGGCGTTGACCGCTCGGCTCCTCGCCGGTAAACCCGCCTAGAGTTTTGAAGCTTCGCACTCTTGTTGCGGGCGATCCCATACAGGTGGACTTTTGACATGACTGATGCCCTGAAAATCGGCATTGCAGGCCTTGGCACTGTTGGCGCGGCATTGTTTCGAATTATCACGAGCCGGCACAATTCGCTTTCCGACATTTGTGGCCGAGAAATCCTGATCACCGCCGTCTGCGCACGCGACCGCAACCGTGACCGTGGAATTGATCTTGATGGTGTGGCCTGGTTCGATGACCCGGTGGCCATGGCACGTGACGCCGATATCGATGTTCTGGTGGAGCTAATTGGCGGCGAGGGTGACCCTGCGCTTGCTGCGGCAACAGCTGCTTTGACCGCCGGACGTCATGTGGTGACTGCCAACAAGGCAATGCTGGCCAAACACGGTGTCGAACTGGCGCTGCTTGCCGAAGCCAACGGAGTGTTGTTGAATTTCGAAGCGGCGGTTGCGGGCGGCATTCCGGTGATCAAGGCGATGCGGGAATCGCTGACGGGCAATTCCGTGACGCGAATCTATGGCATTCTCAATGGCACCTGCAATTATATCCTGACCCGGATGCAGCGTGACAATATGGGCTTTGCCGAATGTCTCGCCGAAGCTCAGCGGCTTGGATATGCCGAGGCTGATCCGGCTTTTGATATTGAAGGCAATGATACCGCGCACAAGCTTTCAATCCTTACCAGCCTGGCGTTTGGCACCCAGATCGCGGCGGATGAAGTCTATATCGAGGGCATCACCAATATTTCCATCGATGATATCCATGCCGCCGATGAGTTGGGCTACCGGATCAAGTTGCTAGGCGTGTCGCAACGCACGGCCACCGGCATTGAGCAAAGGGTGCACCCGACCATGGTGCCAAAAGGCTCGATGATTGCGCAGGTTGAAGGCGTGACCAATGCGGTGACGATCGAAGCGGACATTCTTGGCGAATTGATGCTTTCCGGTCCCGGTGCCGGCGGAGACGCCACTGCTTCTGCTGTCCTCGGTGATATCGCGGATATCGCCAAAAGCAGACCCGGCCATCAGCATGCACCGGCACTTGGACGGCCAGCCAACAAACTCGAACCTTACACGCAGGCACAGATACAGAGCCATGAAGGCGGATATTTCATCTCGCTCAAGGTGGATGACCGGGCAGGCGTGTTTGCTTCAATTGCAACATCAATGGCGAAGAACGACATCTCGCTGGAATCGATTGTCCAGCGGGCGCGGCCAGCAGGATCGGAAGTCGGCCCGCAAACGGTTATTCTGGTCACGCATGCGACCACTGAATCGAGGGTGCGTGCTGCAGTCGATATCATCAAGAGCGAAGGCTATCTCTCGGGCGAGCCTCAGGTGATACGGATCGAGCGGACACGCGACACCTGATTATCCGCCAATCCATGTGCCGAGTTCGTTACCAACCGGGTAGGGCGGGAATCGGTGCATTGGCTAATCGATTTAGTTTTGGATCTGGCCAAAAAGCTGCAAAAACAACGTGCTTCAAGGCGCAATGCACATTGCCTTGCTAGCTTTCGAAGCTGTATGAGCGGCCAACGAAATACCTTTGGGGGTTTAGTCCATGTCAGGCACACCAACAGAAACTAGCGGTCTGGACCGTATCCTTACGCTGGAAATCGCGCGGGTGACCGAGCGTGCGGCGGTCGCTGCAGCACGGCTTCGTGGCCGTGGTGACGAGATGGCGGCCGATCAGGTTGCGGTCGATGCCATGCGTCAGGAACTGAACCGGTTGCCGATCGACGGTACTGTGGTGATCGGCGAAGGCGAGCGCGACGAAGCGCCGATGCTTTATATCGGCGAAGAGGTCGGCACCCGCGACGGCGCCAAGGTGGACATTGCGCTCGATCCGCTTGAAGGCACCACGATTTGTGCCAAGAACCTGCCGAATTCGCTGGCGGTGATTGCCATCGCGGAAAAGGGCAGCCTGCTCTACGCGCCTGATGTCTATATGGAAAAGGTTGCGATCGGGCCTGGCTATCCGGCCAATACGGTGTCGCTTGAGGCAACCGCCACCGAAAACATTCATGCTGTGGCAAAGGCCAAGGGCGTGTCCGTTGCGCAGGTGACGGCCTGTATTCTCGACAGACCGCGTCATGCGCGGATGATTGAGGAAGTTCGCGCCACGGGTGCTGCTATCAGGTTGATTGGTGATGGAGACGTCGCCGGCATCATCCATACGACTGATCCTGATGAAACCGGCATCGATATCTATCTCGGCATTGGCGGTGCACCGGAAGGCGTGCTGGCAGCCGCTGCACTGAGGTGCATTGGCGGGCAGATGCAGGGGCGATTGCAGCTCAACACCAAGGAAAAGGTAGCGCGCGCCGCCAAGATGGGGATTTCCGACCCCAACAAGATCTACACCATGGAAGAAATGGCTCGTGGTGACGTGCTGTTCGCCGCCACCGGCGTGACTGACGGAAACATGCTGCAGGGCGTACGTTTCACTCGCGACGCCATCATTACCCACACCATCGTGATGCGTTCATCGTCACGGACTGTGCGCGAAATCAAGGCGCGGCATCAGGATCTGACCAAGTTCGATTAGCCTGATAGGCTTCGCACCGGCTTTGATTTGAAACCTTCACATGCGCCAGCTTCAACAGGAGCTGGCGCATTTGCTTTTGCTGCCGTCTCAATCACTGCCGCATTGATGCGTGCTTTGCCGCGCCGTGCGGATTGCGTTATGAGCGTATCTCAGGCGTAGTCATTGTGGCATGACGCCCGATGGCAGGTAGATTTCTGTATGGCAAACAGCGGCGCATCAGACCGGGCTTTTCTTGGGGTGGAAGAGTCCCTGTCCGGCCAGAAATGGGTCGCGCGGCTTGATATGACTGGTGAGAACAAGGCGATCTCGATTGCACAAATGACCGGCTTGCCAGACGTCATTGCACGGGTGCTGGCCGGTCGGGACGTTGCCATAGCGGATGCCAAGGCATTTCTCGATCCGACCATCAAATCGTTGATGCCGGATCCATCAAAACTGACTGATTGCGACAAGGCAGCCGAGCGGATTGCTCTGGCGATATCGCGTGGCGAGCGGGTTGCGATCTTTGGTGATTATGATGTTGACGGAGCAGCATCCTCGGCGCTGATGCAGCGTTTTCTGCGGCATTTCGGCATTGTCAGCGAGATCTACATTCCCGACCGAATCTTTGAGGGGTATGGGCCCAATCCGACAGCCATTGGCGAACTTATTGATCGCGGTGCTGGCATGATCATCACGGTTGATTGCGGATCGACAAGCCATGAATCGCTTGCAGAGGCTGCCCGGCGCGGAATCGACGTCGTCGTGATCGATCACCATCAGGTGGCCAGCGAATTGCCTGTGGCGCAAGCTCTGGTCAATCCGAACCGCGAGGACGACCTTTCTGGTCTCGGGCATCTGTGTGCCTGTGGCGTTGTGTTCATGGTGCTGGCAGGCACACTGCGGCTGCTGCGCCGGAATGGCGAAGAGCGGGCTGCAACGTTCGATCTGCTAGGGTGTCTGGATCTGGTTGCTCTGGCAACCGTGTGCGACGTGGTGCCGCTCAAGGGGCTCAATCGCGCCTTTGTGGTGAAGGGGCTGCTGGCGGCGCGGAGCATGGGCAATGTTGGCCTGGCTGCCCTTGCTCAACGCGCAGGCGTCAACGGGCCAATTACGCCCTATCATCTGGGGTTTTTGATCGGACCCCGGATCAATGCTGGTGGACGCATCGGCGATGCGGCGCTGGGCAGCCGCTTGCTGACGCTTGAGGACAAGAATGAGGCTGAGGCTATCGCGGAGCGGCTTGAGGAGTTGAACCGGGAGCGCCAGGCGATAGAAGCGGCCATGTTGATGGAAGCTGATGCGGAGGCGGCCATCGAGATGGCAAGCGGCGATGGCCCCGCAATCATCGTGACTGAGCGGCAGGGATGGCATCCAGGTGTCGTGGGTCTGCTGGCCTCGCGGCTCAAGGAACGCTACCGGCGGCCGGCTTTCGCAATTGCCTTTGATGGCAATGGCAAAGGGACGGGATCCGGACGGTCTGTACCGGGCGTCGATATTGGCCGGTTGGTCCGCAAGGCGGTGGAAACAGGACTGCTTGTCAAAGGCGGGGGGCATGCGATGGCCGCAGGTCTGACGGTTGAACAGAATCGCCTCGGGGATTTGCGTGCCTTTTTTGAAGACAACGCAGCGGAAGCCGTGGCGGGGCTGACACTGTCGCATCGGCTCAAGATTGATGGAGCAATATCAGCGTCCGGAGCAACACTGGACCTTGTCGATATGGTCGAGCGTGCCGGACCCTATGGTGCCGGGCATCCGCAACCGGTCTTTGCCGTGCCTGCTCATACACTCAAGGATGCGCGCGTCGTCGGGCAGAATCACATCAAGCTGTCGTTTGCAGGCCCCGATGGGGGCAAGCTCAATGGAATCGCTTTCCGTGCAGCTGACACGGAGATGGGCCACGCATTGCTTGGCGGGCGGGGAATGGCGTTTCACGTCGCTGGCTCGATATCTGCGGATTACTGGCAGGGCGTCAGGCGAGTTCAGATCCGGGTTATCGACGCGGCAGTGGCGCGTTAGAACGCTGTAGGCAAGAGACTGTTGGATCTCGGGGCCGCAGGCTACGGATTGCGGAAATCACTCTCCATAGGGGCTAAAAAAGAGCTTTAGCGGCAATGATCGCAGCTCGCACATACCATTCGATAACGCGGGCAAACTGCTGAGTGCCAAGCTCGTAGAAATCTAAATTTACAGATGAGGGAACCAAGCGAAGTGCTTGAAATACATGGTACGCCCTAGGGGAGTCGAACCCCTCTTTCCAGAATGAAAATCTGGCGTCCTAACCGATAGACGAAGGGCGCGTACAATGTGGCCGTCTTATAGTCAGACCGCTTTCGGACCGCAAGCGGATAATTGGGGTCTTGGAGAAAAAGATGACATCTAAATGAAGATTGTTTTGTTGCGGCTTGAATAAGCCACGCGGAAGACGCGATACGCGGCTGAATCCGCGATCAACTCACTTGCGGCGACGGCAGCGCCAGTTCCAGTCACGTGTGTTGCCGACGTCGATGTGAACTGATTCCGTGTGGCAGTAGGTGCCAACGCCACCACGTCCGGGCATGGAGCGGAGGTATTTGGCCAATTGCCATTTCGATACGCCTTCGATCTGAACATCTGCTGCTTCGCAGGAGGTGTGGCGCGATCCGGAGGCGCCGCCAATGCGACGGTTATGCTTCGGACTCCGGTAGCCGGAAGTGACCACCACCGGACGGCCGTAATGGCGTTCGATGCTCTTGAGTGTGCGGACAAGCTGGGGCTTGAAGCAATCAACTTCGACCCTTTCTGTCTGCAGATGCAGTCCATTGGGCGCAAGGCGTGCCAAACCCGCGGCAGAAGCCAATTGAATTTGGCCCGAATCGGAATTGTCAGAAGCATTTCCGGAGTCGCTGCCAAACATTGTTACCATCTTGACGCCGGGCAGAGAATTTCCCCCAGCGGAGGCAACGGTGACAGGAGCGGCCTTCGGAGACACCAGACGTTTTTTCGTTCCGGTTGGTGCATTTCTGGCGGATGTCTTTTGCGGCGCAAACATGCGCGCGAAAATTGACTTCTTCTTCGGCGGCGCGACCACGGCCAGTTCCTGAACCTGTGGCTGAATTTCAGTCTGAGCCGCATCCGCGCTGTAGGATGTCAGATCGGCAGAGGTCGCCTGAGGCGTTGCCTGCTGGGGCTGAGCAGAAACAGCCTCCTGGAGGGCGATGCTGGCCGGTGCAGGCGCTGCGCCGTAGAGGTTGCCAATCGGCTGGGCAGGCTGGCTTTGGGTAATTCCCCGGTTAAGGGCATCGACTGCGGTATCTGCCATCACAACGGATTGGCCCGATGCAAATTCGCTTTGTGCCACTGCCGGCATTCGGGACGTCGCATCAGCTGAATTGGGAGACGGAACCGGAAGCGGAACCCCCGCAGCAGTCTCGGTCGCATTTTCGTCGGCCAAGAACATCGCATCTGACTGGCTAACGATGCCACCGGCGTCGACTATGCCTGGAACACCGGGAGCGAAGCCTTGGCTAGTAAACATATCGGGATCAGCTGCTGACACGCATCCACTGAGGAATGCCGCCGCACCGGTCAACAGCAACGCTCGCGTTGTTGTGCGCCGGTTGCCTGTTTTGTTTCCGCCTATCTGCAAACTCTGGTGCCCCCGGGTTCTTGCAACGGCAGACCCGAAGGTCCTGAAAGGTTGCCTAATCATTTGCGCGGTTTTTGTAAACGAACAAACCCGGCGTTCTGACAAGGCAATTTGGCGCAACCACCAAAACTCATGCGATGCGTCGCAAATGCGGCGAAAGCGTGACCCCGTCCGAACCTTAGACGGCGTCCGTTGCGTGAGCCTTGCGCACTGTCAGGCCCGGTGCGGAAAGGGGCCGGGCCTGTTTGCGTTTGCTTACCAGGCGCCCGTGTTCTTCATCGACAGCCAGGGCTCGGCCGGCTCTAGCGGCTCGCCCTTTTGCAGAAGCTCAATGGAGATGCCGTCGGGCGACCTTACGAATGCCATATGGCCGTCGCGGGGTGGCCGGTTGATGGTGACGCCCTTATCCTGAAGTGACTGGCAAAGGTCATGGATATTGTCGACCACGTAGGCAAGGTGTCCGAAATTGCGACCGCCATCATAGTCCTGCGGGTCCCAGTTGTAAGTCAGTTCGAGCAATGGCGCCTGCTCGGCCAGCGCGCGCTCCTTGTCTTCCGGTGCCGCAAGAAATATCAGCGTGAACCGGCCGGCTTCGCTCTCGTGGCGGCGAATTTCCACAAGTCCCATTTTGTTGCAGTAGAAATCGAGTGATGCGTCGACGTCGGTGACGCGGACCATAGTGTGCAGATAACGCATTGGCTTTACCTCATGATTCTTGATTGCATTAACGATAGGCGGATTTGCCTTCCAGGCAATGGCAACACGATAGAAGGGGATGACTGAACAAGTTTTCCAGCAGGGCTTGCGCTGCCCTCGTAATACAATGTTAATGTTTTCAACAAGAATCACTTCATTTGCTTGTGGCGCGTATTGGAGAGGCATCCGGATGGGGGAAAGGTCCTCAGAAAAAAACCAGGTTGATGTGGAAGCACTTGGTGACGCGGTTGATCTTATAGAGATTACCGGAGTCATAAAGTGGTTCGATGTTGCCAAGGGGTTTGGGTTCATCATTCCTGACAATGGAATGGAGGATGTGCTGCTGCATGTTACATGCTTGCGCCGTGACGGCTATCAGACCGTTCTGGAGGGCACCCGGGTGGTTTGCGAGATCCAGAAACGGGACCGCGGTTACCAGACCTTCAGAATCATCTCGATGGACACGTCGACTGCGGTTCATCCCTCACAATTGCCTCCGGTTCGGACCCATGTCCAAGTCAAGCCCTCGAGCGGACTTGAACGGGCGATCGTCAAGTGGTTCAACCGGACCAAGGGCTTTGGTTTCCTGACGCGGGGCGAGGGGACAGAAGACATATTCATTCATATGGAGACGCTTCGGCGCTACGGTCTTGCTGAATTGCGCCCGGGCCAAGTGGTGCTGGTGCGTTTTGGCGATGGCGAGAAAGGCCTGATGGCAGCGGAAATCCATCCGGATATCGATTCTCCAGTCCCGAACTCTCACTGACCGGGCCATGCGCAAGTTAAAGCAAGCCGCGGCACTCGTTCTTTCAATCCTGATGCTCGCGTTCGCGACACCGGCTATGGCCGCGCAACTTTCGACAGATTCAGAGCATCTTGTTATCCAGACCCAAAATGGGCCTGTCGCCTTTGAGGTGGAGCTGGCGCTGACAGCAAGTGATCGCGCCAGTGGATTGATGAACCGGGAAAGCATGCCCTCCGACCACGCAATGCTCTTCAAGTTCGATCAAACCCGTCCGGTTCTGATGTGGATGAAGAACACTCCGTTGCCGCTTGATATGGTCTTCATTGATTCGGATGGCGTGGTCGCACGGATTGCCGAGGACACAGAGCCCTTTTCCGAAACAATCATCCCCTCAGTCGCACCGGTGCGCTATGTCCTCGAATTGAATGGCGGAACGGCCGCGAAACGCGGAATTTCGGTGGGTAACAAAGTGCGTCATCGCGTGATTGGCAAATGAATTGCCGCTAAGTTCGAATAAGCGACGATTTGGTGTTGCGGGACATGACGTTCCGGTGTATCCGGATCACGCCTTAGGCAAGTCGGAGCGTAGCGCAGCCTGGTAGCGCATCTGGTTTGGGACCAGAGGGTCGGGAGTTCGAATCTCTCCGCTCCGACCATTTTTTCAACGTCCAACATTTGGGCGTGATACAGCAGGGCGCCTTGATCCGCCTTTCCAGGCGGACGCCGCCGTGAAGAGGGATTGGGACATGACTGCGAAAATCTATCGTCCCGCAAAAACTGCCATGCAATCCGGCAAGGCCAAGAGCCTGGACTGGTTTCTTGAATTTGAGCAGGAAATACCCCGCAGTATTGACCCGTTGATGGGCTATACATCCTCGGCTGACATGAAAAGCCAAATCCGCATGACGTTTGAAACGCGTGAATTGGCTGTAGCCTATGCGACGCGCAATGGAATAGCTTTCCGGGTTGCCGAGCCGAAGGAAAGCAAGCGTCGCCGTGTGGTTTATTCAGACAATTTCCGCTTCGACCGCCGCCAGCCCTGGACCCACTAGGAACATCTGGTTTGTCAGGCAAAGCGCAGACGGCCCCTTAGCTCAGCTGGATAGAGCACCGGCCTTCTAAGCCGACGGTCGCAGGTTCGAATCCTGCAGGGGTCGCCATTTATTGTCCGTCGCCACATACCTTCGGACAATCTCCAATATTTGCGGCAAAGCGTCCGGTTTCATTTCCCAAGCAGCAACGTGTTTACGCCCAGCAATGGTGTGACTGTCCTGTTCGTCATCTTATCCATTTGTGGCGCTGCTTGGCGTTTTGTCTTCGCGGAGAGGGAATTCCGGTCGGCCGCTATAAATCATATCACCGGCTGCTCTGGCGTTTTCACAGTTGCGCACTTGCTCTATAAGAAACTTGTATGACACGGTGGCTCCGTGGAATATTAGTACTTTATAAGAAATGTTGATTCGAAAGAGACATTATGCTGGTGACGGAAACCGCTTTACATCTTGGTCCTGAACTGGAGCGTGCTGTCAACCGGATGGATTTTTTCCGGTTGTTCAAGTCTCTGGCGGGAAGTCATGGCTTTTCCTATTTCAGCATTACCGAGATTTTGGGAGAAGAGGAGGGGATAAATCTTCAGCATGTTCATGCGCTGCATAATTTCCCCGTATCCTGGTTCAGTGATCCGAAAGACCTGATAATTGGCACCGCAGACCCTGTGGTGCGTTATTTGCAGCAGTCCTCCGTGCCGCGTCTGATGGACATCCGGCAAAATCCATCTGAAGTGTTGATGTCGAGCGGATCCGACCTGGCTGTCATTGTGCCGCTGCACTCGGCTTCCGGCAAACGACATGGCCTGATCATGGTGGGTGGAAATTCGAAGCTGGGTCATCAGGCCCTGGCGTTGATATCACTCGATGCAGCCTTGATTTTCCAACGCTATTTCGAAGTGATTTTGTCTCTGGATTCGATCACCGGCCTCAGCGACCGTGAAATACAAATCGTTCGCTGGACGTCTGAGGGAAAGACATCTGCCGAGATAGCCATCATCCTGGGTTTGTCCGAACACACAGTAAATTCGTATATCGCGGCTGTTTTGCGCAAGCTGCACGTCGTCAACCGGGCGCAGATGGTGGCCTCGGCAATACGTAGCGGCTTGATAACATAAATGGGCGGGAGGCCTTCAATGAGCTCAAAACCGGACCATAGCCAATTGAAAATTTTGCTGGTTGATGATGACCCGGCTGAACACATCCTGCTGAAGCGTCAGCTGAAGAAGTCTGAGGATACGAAGGCAATCGAACTCGACTACGTCGGAGATATCGGCGCAGCCGTCGATAGCGTCAAGGCAGGCGGTGTCGACATGGTGTTTCTGGATAACCGTCTTGTGCCCAATAATGATTTCCGGGAAACCGCGCCGCTGTTGAGGCAGGCTGGTTATATCGGACCGATTGGAACTATTTCCTCTGATATCAGCGGCAAATATTTTGAGGAATTCAGGGAGTATGGTGTCGACTTCCGAATTGGCAAGGATGAGATCGACGGCGCCGCCATCAGTTTTATCATCGCAGAATATACGCGCGAACAACTGTCGGAAACCTGCTCCGAAGATTACCTGTGATGTTCCGTTGGCTTTTGCGCCTGGCTCCCGAGTAGAATGAGTTTACCGGTCTCACCCGAGGGGCTGTTGCAGGCGTTATATGAAACGCTGCCGGATCCGGTAATGATCATCAACGCCGACCGGAAATTTGTTGCTTCGAATGCGGCAGCGACTGAGGTGTTCGGTTTTTCGGCGCAAGAGTTTCTCGAGTTGGGACCGGCTGATTTTTATGCATCAGCGGCAGATGCCCAAGAGGTCGGGGAAACGTTCTTTCCACTCGACAAGGAATCGAAACCGCTTCACCGCCGGTTCAATTTCTTGCGCAGAGACGGCTCCCAGATTCCCATTGAACTTACTGCCAACAAGATACGGGAGGCGGATGGCACTGCGGTTGCTGTCGTCGCAATCTTGCGAGACCTGAGCGAAACGGTGGCGGCGCAGGAAGAGCGCTTCCGCGCGGTATCGATCCTTGATACTGCCCTGGATTCGATTTCCGAGGGTTTTGTTGTCTTCGACGAACATGATCGTTTGGTGCTGTGCAATAATGCATACCGGGAGATCTACCCGTTGACTGCACCCGTCATGCAGGTTGGCCGGACGTTTGAATCGATCGTCTGCTACGGGCTCGAGCATGGCCAATACCCGGAAGCGGGAGACACGCCTGAAACGCGTGAGCGCTGGCTTCAGGAGCGGCTTGAACTCCATAACAATCCGGGTGCGCTGACCATCCAGCAGGTTGGACCGGATCGCTGGCTGCAGATTGAAGAGCGTGTAACAGCGGAAAACTACCGTGTCGGCGTGAGGACGGATGTCAGTGCGCTGCGGCGTGCAAAATCGGAATCCGAGCGGCTGGGTGCGATTCTCAAGGGAGTGTCCCAGGAAGTCTATCTGCTCAGGCTACGAGATCGAAAATTTATCTATGCGAACCAAGCCGCCTGCGACAACCTGCAATACCGTCTCGAGGAACTGCAGGAGACCGACCCACGTCTGATCAGTGATGATCCGGAGCCTCAGAAATTGGCCGAAAAGTTCGGGCCCATTCTGTCCGGGACAGCCAGAGTCCTGTCTGTCGACACCCGGCACAAGCGCAAGGATGGTACGAGTTATATGCTGCGGGGGCGATATGAGCGTTTGGACTATGATTCGGAGCCGGTGCTTCTCGGACTTGGTGACGATATCACCGAGCGCCTTGAGATTGAACAGGCTCTGGCGCGCAAGGAGCACGAGTTCGAGACCCTTGTGCAGAACCTTCCCGATTTCATCACACGCGCCAAAGCCGACACTACGCTCACCTATGTCAATGAAAACTATGCGCGCTTTGTTGGTCTTGACGTCGACCAGATGATCGGACGGAAGTTTCTCGAATTCATACCAGATGATCACCGCTCGGATGTGATGGCCCACCTTGCCAACCTTACGCCTGAAAGCCCGATTGCGAAAAGCGAGCAGGCGATGGTCGGTCAGAACGGCGAGCCGTTGTGGTATTTTTGGTCGAATCTGATGGTGTTCAAGAATGGCGAACCGGTGGAACTGGTATCGGTTGGACGCGACATAACCGAGGTTCGAGAAGCCCAGACCAGGATTGCGAGCCAGGCACGTGCCCTTGAGTTGCGCAATGACGCGTTGGAACAGTTCAGCGGAATCGTGTCGCATGATCTTAAGGCGCCACTCCGTCAGATAAGGTTGTTTGCCGATATGCTCGCTGAGGATGTCAACGCCGGAAAGACCGAAGATCTGGCAATGTTCTCGGGCTATATTTCAGATCGCAGTGAATCCATGGAGCAAATGACTTCAAACCTGCTCGAATATTCCCAATTGGCCTATCAACAGATCAAACCTGAAATATTCCGGCTTTCCGATGCAGTGTTTGCTGCGTGGGGCAATCTTGCGGTCAATGTCGAGGAAGCGCAGGCGCAGCTGATCTCTGGCACGGATATTGAAGTGCGCGCCGATTTTGGTCTTTTGACTCAGCTTTTTCAGAACCTGTTCGCGAATTCGATGAAATACCGACAGCAGGGAAGTCCCGCAGTGATCCGGGTGAGTGCCCGGACGCTTCAGGAAAACGCAACAATCGCAGTTGAAGATGAAGGCATTGGAATTGATACGGCGCAGGCAGAGAGAATATTTGGGGTTTTTCAAAGGCTTCACGCCGACGAAAAACTCTATTCCGGCTCAGGTATCGGTCTGGCCCTATGCCGCAGGATTGCGGAAAGTCATGATGGCCGCATTGTTCTGGACCCAGCCTATCAAGGCGGGGCGCGGTTCATTATCACGCTCCCGCTATGAAGGACGGAAACCGAACGTCTGGCGCTCGGCTCTGATCAGGCCGATTTTGCAGCGCTGAGACCACGTTCTATGTCTGCCATCAGATCCTCTACATCTTCCAGACCGATTTGAAGCCGGATGACAGGCCCCTCCTTGGGTGGTAAAGCGACGGTTCTGTCTGAAAGATTGGCGTGGACTGCGAGGCTTTCATAGCCACCCCAGGAATAGCCCAAACCGAAAATTTCCAGTGCATCAAGGAAGGCATGCGCCTTGGCCTGATGGCGGCTGGTATCGGCCACATCCAGCACAATCGAGAATATGCCTGACGAGCCGCAGAAATCGCGTTTCCACAAGGCATGGCCCGGAAAACTTTCAAGCGCCGGATGCAGAACCCTGGCTACTCCGGCGACACCTTCCAGCGCGCGTGCGATTGTCAGCGTGCTTTGCTGATGGCGATCCAGCCTGACGCCCATGGTCCGCAAGCCGCGCAGGGTCATATAGGCGTCGTCCGGGGCAGCACACACACCCAGTGCGGTAAAGGATGCCCACAGCTCCGGCCAGGCCCGCTTGTTGGCCGAGACTGTTCCGATCAGTATGTCGGAGTGGCCAGCGGGGTATTTGGTCGCGGCGTGGATGGAAATGTCGACACCGTGGTCGAGCGGCTTGAAAAACAGCGGCGTTGCCCAGGTGTTGTCCATCGAGACCAGCGCTCCATGCGCGTGAGCGACTTCTGCTATGGCAGGAATATCCTGCATTTCGAACGTGTTGGAGCCCGGCGCTTCGGTATGGACGAGCTTGGTGTTGGGGCGCATCAGGCTTTCGATGCCGGAGCCGACGGATGGATCGTAGTAACTGGTTTCGATACCGAATCTGGCCAGCATGCCGGCGCAGAAATTCCGTGTCGGGCCATAGACAGAGTCGACCACAAGCAAATGATCGCCGGCACTGAGTGCACCAAGAAAGGGAACCGTTATCGCTGCCAGGCCTGACGGAACCGCAATTGTGCCTTCCGAGCCTTCAAGCTCGTTCATGGCCGAGTTCAGGGCATCCGTTGTGGGTGTGCCGTAAGTTCCATAGGTGTACTTCTGATCACGAGACACCATGGTGGCCGCGTCAGGAAACAGAACTGTCGATGCATGGACGACCGGTGGATTGACGAAACCGTGGAAGCTCCGAGGATCGTTGCCGGAATGCGCCAGGCGGGTGTTGATTCCGGCTTTTGGGGTCTTGTTGCTGTTGCTCATCCTGGATCCATTTTTCTGGCTTTGCATCGTTACGTCATTGAAAGCGCCAGAGATTTATCTCGAGTTGTTCGCATCCACAAGAAAGAACGATGTTCATAATGGCCAATCGAGATGAGGAGTATCTCGTCCTGTGGGCGGCCTGGGCTATTGATATGCGCCGCGGCGGGCGTTTTTGCGGTGCAAATCGGTTCATTTGCCAATTTTAGGACGGAGGAGACTTGACCCATGATTGATTTCGGCATGGTATATTAACGCGCGCAAAGAGGTACGGGCAGAGGGCCAGGGAAATGGCTCCTGTCTCCTTTGGCGCCCCAAAACAGGGCAACAGAAAAAAAGGTTGTATCAAATGAACAATAAGATTTTGTCGGCTGTCGTTGGTGTCGCAGCCGTTGCAGGCATGGGAGCCTCAGCGGCTTCCGCGGCAACGCTGGATGACGTCAAGGCAAAGGGTTTCGTCCAGTGCGGCGTTTCCACCGGCCTCGCCGGTTTTTCCGCCCCGAATGATGCAGGTGACTGGTCCGGTCTCGACGTGGACCTTTGCCGCGGTGTCGCAGCAGCCGTTTTCGGTGATGCGACAGCTGTGAAGTTCAGCCCGCTTTCGGCCAAGGAGCGTTTTACAGCGCTTCAATCCGGTGAAATTGATGTGCTGTCGCGCAACACCACCTGGACCATGAGCCGTGACACCCAGCTGGGTCTCAACTTTGCCGGTGTCAACTACTATGACGGCCAGGGCTTCATGGTGCGCAAGTCGCTCGGCGTGAACTCCGCGCTGCAGCTTTCGGGCGCTTCGGTCTGCGTGCAGACCGGCACCACCACCGAGCTGAACCTCACCGACTACTTCAAGGCCAACGACATGACCTACAATCCGGTCGTGTTTGAAAAGCTTGAAGAAGTGAACGCGGCTTACGATGCAAACCGTTGCGACGTTTACACCACCGACCAGTCGGGCCTGTATTCGATCCGCCTCGGCCTGTCGAACGCGGATGATCACATGGTTCTGCCAGAAGTGATTTCCAAAGAGCCGCTCGGTCCTGTTGTTCGTCAGGGCGACGATCAGTGGTTCTCGATCGTCAAGTGGGTTCACTTTGCGATGGTCAATGCTGAAGAAATGGGCGTCACCTCGGCCAACGTCGATGAGATGACCGGTTCGACTGACCCGAACGTCATGCGTCTGCTTGGCAAGGAAGGCAATTTCGGCGAATCCATCGGCCTCGGTGCTGATTGGGCTTACAACGTCGTCAAGCACGTCGGTAACTACGGCGAAGTGTTTGAGCGCAATGTTGGTGAAAGCACCCAGCTGAAAATCGGCCGTGGCGTGAATGCGCTTTGGTCGAAGGGTGGCCTGCAGTACGCTCCGCCAATCCGCTAAAAGCTAACGATAGTTAGGCGGGCTCTTCTGGGGCCCGCCTTTCCCTCCGGTCTCAATAGATGAGACCGTCAGGCTTGGCGTAACGTCGACAGGCTTCATAAAAGATCCGGTTCAAAAGAGCTGGACGCATAGAGTTGGGGAACGACATGGCTCATCAAGACGGCGCCTCGGCAGGCGTCGAAGATTCTGCTCGCGTATCATTGATTTATGATCCCAAGGCGCGCGGTCTTTTCTTCCAGGCATTGTTGATCATTGCGGTCGCCTGGTTGGTATATATCGGCGTTACAAATGCCATCCATAATCTCGAGAAGCAGGGGATCGCTTCAGGGTTCGGCTTTCTCAGTGACCGCGCCGGAGTTGATATCGGCCAGACCCTTATTCCCTACACCAATGACAGCAGCTATATGCGGGCCTTTTTCGTCGGTATCTCGAACACGCTGATCGTTTCAATGATTGGTATCTTCTTAGCCACCTTGATCGGCTTTGTTGTCGGTCTGGCGAGAATGTCCAAGAACTATCTGGTTCAGAAATTTGCCACGGTTTACGTGGAAACGCTGCGTAACATTCCGCTGCTTTTGCAGCTCTTGTTCTGGTACAAGGCGGTACTGTCCATTCTGCCAACCCCACGCGAGTCGGGCCTGGAGATGGGGGCTGAGGTTGCTTTTACTTTCAACAATCGCGGTCTTTATCTGCCGCGTCTGGTGCCTGAATCAGGATCCCAGCTGATTTTATACGCCCTGATCGTTGCGGCGATCCTTTGGTTTGTGATTGGCCGCTGGGCCAAGAAGCGCCAAGTGGCAACAGGTCAGCAATTTCCGGTGTTCCTGAGCGGCCTGGGTCTGCTCATCATCCTGCCGCTGCTGGCGTTTCTGGTTTCCGGTATGCCGTTGTCACTGGAATATCCGAGTTTGCAGGGTTTCAACATGGGGGGCGGCTGGGTGATCCTGCCGGAATTCATGGCTTTGTTGCTTGGCCTGTCCTTGTACACCGCCTCATTTATCGCCGAAATTGTACGTGCCGGGATCCTGGCGGTTTCCCGCGGTCAGACCGAGGCTGCCTTTGCGCTGGGTGTCAGGCCAAATCTGACCAGCCGTCTGGTGATCGTGCCGCAGGCCATGCGGGTGATTATACCCCCCTTGACCAGTCAGTTCCTGAACTTGACGAAAAACTCGTCGCTGGCCGTGGCCATCGGATATCCTGATCTGTTCATGGTTGGCGGTACGGTGCTCAATCAGACAGGGCAGGCGGTGGAAGCAATTTCCATCATCATGCTGGTTTACCTGACCTTGTCGTTGCTGACTTCGGCCTTCATGAACTGGTTTAATTCCAGGGTCTCATTGGTGGAGCGTTGAACCATGGCTAACAATTCAAGTTCAATCGCTTACGTCCGCACCCAGGAAAGCCCTGTCATGGCGCCGCCCGTCTCTACCGGCGGTGTGGTGGGCTGGCTCAAGGTCAACCTGTTTGCGACACCGCGGGACACGGTCCTGACGATTTTGACCTTCCTGTTCCTGCTCTGGGTCATCCCGCCGATTATCGACTGGGCTTTTATCAGTGCGGTCTGGACCGGTGAAAACCGCGAGGCCTGCCTTGGGCCGGAAGTTGGTGCTTGCTGGGCCTTCGTCGAGGCGAAGTTCGGCCAGTTCATGCTTGGGCGATATCCGCCGGATGAACGCTGGCGGGTGTATCTGTCAGGCGTGTTGCTGGTGATCGGCCTGGTGCCGATAGCCATCCCGTCGGTGCCTTACAAGCGCGAAAATGCCCTGTATCTGCTGATCGTGTTTCCGGTTCTGGCCTTCATTCTTCTCACAGGCCAGTTTGGTCTGGAGCCGGTTGAAACGCCGCTTTGGGGCGGTTTGCTGGTCACACTGGTGGTGGCGATCGTCGGTATTGTGGTTTCCTTCCCGTTGGGCATTCTGCTGGCACTTGGGCGGCGATCGGAAATGCCGATTGTCAAGATGTTCTGCATCATCTTCATCGAGTTCTGGCGCGGCGTGCCGTTGATTTCGGTTCTGTTCATGTCCTCGGTGATGCTGCCGCTGTTTCTGCCTGACGGTGTCCAGTTCGACAAATTGCTACGCGCACTTATCGGTGTGGCTCTGTTTTCGTCAGCCTATATGGCGGAAGTTATCCGTGGCGGATTGCAGGCCATTCCGAAGGGGCAATACGAGGCGGCAAATGCCATGGCCTTGACCTTCTGGCAGGGCACGCGGCTGGTTACCATGCCGCAAGCGCTCAAGCTGGTCATTCCCGGCATCGTCAACACCTTCATCGGCCTTTTCAAGGACACCAGTCTGGTGCTGATCATCGGTCTGTTTGATCTGCTCGGCGTTGTTTCGCAGAACATGAATGATGCCAACTGGATTTCACCCGCAACGCCGGCGACCGGCTTCGTCTTCGCCGCGTTCGTCTTCTTCATCTTCTGCTTCAGCATGTCGCGTTATTCCGCCTATATGGAACGGCGTCTCGACACTGGCCACAAACGATAAAAAGGGAACTCAACCATGGCTGATAACAATGCAGCAGCAAAAGAAGGTGCTGGCCCTTCGAAAATGACAGTGTCGGAAACCGATGTAGCGATCGAGCTTATCGGCATGAACAAGTGGTACGGCGAGTTCCACGTTCTCCGCGACATCAATCTCAAGGTTATGCGCGGCGAGCGGATCGTGATCGCCGGACCTTCCGGGTCGGGCAAATCAACCATGATCCGTTGCATCAACCGGCTGGAAGAACACCAGAAGGGCAAGATCATTGTTGACGGCATTGAACTGACCAACGATCTGAAGAAGATCGACGAGGTCCGTCGCGAAGTTGGCATGGTGTTCCAGCACTTCAACCTGTTTCCGCACCTGACCATCCTCGAGAACTGCACCCTGGCGCCGATCTGGGTGCGCAAGATGCCTAAGAAGAAGGCCGAGGAAATTGCGATGCATTACCTGGAGCGGGTGAAAATCCCCGAACAGGCCAACAAGTATCCGGGGCAGCTGTCTGGCGGTCAGCAGCAGCGTGTGGCGATTGCACGTTCGCTGTGCATGAACCCGCGCATCATGCTGTTTGACGAGCCGACATCGGCGCTCGACCCGGAAATGATCAAGGAAGTGCTCGACACCATGGTGGGTCTGGCGGAGGAAGGCATGACCATGCTGTGCGTGACCCACGAAATGGGTTTTGCGCGGCAGGTTGCCAACCGCGTGATCTTCATGGACCAGGGCCAGATCGTCGAGCAGAATGCACCCGACGAGTTCTTCGACAATCCGCAGCATGAGCGGACCAAGCTGTTCCTGAGCCAGATCCTGCACTAGGAAATCTGGATTATGGCAACTGGTGCTGACCGCCGTCGGTTCCGGTTCTGGCACTATCTGCTTTGCGCCGCCATATTCAGCATAATATCACTGGGCTTCGGGACTTTGCTCCCGAGGCCCTTTTTTGCTTCTGCGAGCGTACCGAATGCAGTTGCGGCCGAATTGCAGACGGAAATGATCACCCGCACGGTGCTTGTGCTGTCATCGGCTATCCATACCGATCTTGCCTTCCCGGCAAGTCCTGATGTGGCCGCGCGTTTTGCGTTTTTGGCCGATGAAGGTCTCGATCTGTCACAACCGGGTGTCGGATATGTCATCGCCGGATGGGGTGGACGCAGTTTCTATATCGAAACTCCGACCTGGTCTGAGCTCAAACCCGTTCCTGTTTTCAAGGCCCTGACACTCGACCGGGCTGTCATGCATGTGGGACTCGCCGGCACTATAGACCACACTCATCCTTCGGTGATGGCGATTGAACTCGATGAGGCTTCGTTTGAGCGTCTGATCCAATCGGTGCTGGCCAGCTTTACTTCGGGTGCTGATGGGGCGCGGCAAGTTATCAGTGGTGCGAATTACGGTGAGTATGATCGCTTCTTTGAGGCCGATGGCTGGTTCAATGTCTTTGTGGGCTGCAATGTCTGGACTGCCAGAATGCTGAGGCGTGCAGGCCTGAAAACAGGGTGGTGGACGCCGTTGCCAGTGTTGCTGACCGAAAGCCTTGAATGGCACAATCCCGCGAGCAGCTTTGGCTACAGACCTGTGGCGCGGTAGCCATAAAGCCAGTCGAGATCGGCAGCGAGGCTTTCAGGGGTCTTGAGTGACAGGACAAAATCACGCCCGAGCCGGATCGGCCCGCTGGCGTGATAGGCGAACTGGTTGAAAGCGCCGCGGCTGCGCGCGCGGCCGATTCGCTCGCGTCTCGCGGTTTCATAGCGATCCAGCGCCGCAGTCATATCTCCGGTTGCCTGGGTACAGGCCTGCGCCAGTTCAAAGCCGTCTTCTATGGCCATTGCAGCACCTTGGGCGGCAAATGGTGTCATGGCGTGGGCGGCATCTCCGATCAGAACGGTTCTGTCAGTATTATGCCAGCGGCCATCTGGGACTTGGAACAGCGGCCACCTTGTCATCTCGGGTGCCTGGCGAAGGATTGAGACCAGATCCGGGTGCCAGCCAGAAAAAGCGTTGAGCAGATCCAGACGCCGTCTCGGGTTTTCACGTTCAGCCCAGGTTTCGCCAGGATCGGCGCCGTGAGTGATTGCCACCATGTTGATCGTCTTGCTCTGTTCAAGCGGATAGGCAACCAGGTGGGTTTTCGATCCGAGAAATGCAGTTACATTGGTCGGATTCAAAACCGAGCGCGCCACTTCTGTCGCCACTTTGAACCGCCAAGCCACCTGGCCAGTGAAGCGCGGGCGTGGAGCCCCCGGGATCAGGCGGCGGGTCTGGGACCAGACGCCGTCGGCGCCAACTACAAGACCGGGCCTGGGATGACCGAAGCGGCCATGCAAGGATCCGATGTCGGTTGAGTCGATGTGTTGATCAAGGTGCAGACGGCAGCGAGGATCAGCAACAACCGCATTCAGAAGCAGGGCTTGCAGATCGGAGCGATGCATGACGCCGTAGGGTGCGCCCCATCGGTCTTCAGCGAACTCGCCGCAGGGGACGTGGGTGATTTTGCGAAGCGACCGGCCTGAGGCGAGGACAATTTCATGCGGGCGAATCATTGCTTCACGCAGTGCGTCACCCAGACCAAGAGCGATCAGGATACGGCTTGCGTTTGGCGAAACCTGAAGGCCGGCACCGACTTCGCTGAGGGTTGGTGCCTGTTCGACAATGTCAACGTCGTGACCCTCGCGGGCGAAGGCGAGAGCCGTTGTCAGGCCGCCAATACCAGCGCCAATGATCAAAATATTGCGGGCCGTCACTGCGTCCTCCCGGAGCGGGTGCAGCGCACAAGCATTTCTGCTGGAACGGGTTCCGCGAAAGGATTACGGGAAAATCCGAGGTGAGTGCCGCAGGAATTACCCTCAGGCTGCCTGGTAAACCCATGAACATCCTGCAGGCACGGTTTCATCCCCATGCAAGGCCGGATTGTATTTGAAGAGTGTCGAGCAATAGGGGCAGACCTTTTCATTGTCCGCGCCCATATCGAGAAATACATGCGGATGATCGAAAGGCGGGTTGGCGCCCACACACATGAATTCCTTGACGCCGATTTCGATTGCGGCGTGCCCTGCATCATTCTGGAAATGCGGGATTTTGTGGTCAGCCATGCATCTCTCCGTCGTGGCGATCTCGATTTCGAGCGGACCTTATACGCTGACCTCGCAAAAGTGTAGCCGGTATTTGGGTGCTGCCCCGATACTTGTGATCTGAGGTGATGATTTCGAAGCTAAGCGACATTTGCATGGCGGTGGGATTGGGTTAGGTAAGGAGTGAAAGGGGTTTCACATGAATCTGGATCGGCTGCAGGCTGGGCGTTTTACGTCCGGGGACATGGATATTGCGTGGTATGAGGCGGGAAATCCTGACGGCTTCCCAATTCTGTTGGTCCACGGTTTTGCATCTACAGCGCATGTGAACTGGGTGTTCCCGGGCTGGTTCAAGACGCTTGATGATGCCGGTTTTCGCGTGATCGCGTTGGACAATCGCGGCCATGGCGAATCCGACAAGCCGCATGATCCCGAAGCTTATCACCCGGAAACCATGGCGGCAGATGCCGCGGGCCTGCTTGATTCGCTCGGTATCGGGTCTGCGCATGTGATGGGCTATTCCATGGGCGCGCGGATTTCAGCGTTTCTTGCGATTGCGCGGCCTGATCTGGTTCGCTCCGTGGTGTTTGGCGGCCTGGGGCTCGGCATGATCGACGGGGTAGGCGACTGGGATCCGATTGCTGCAGCCTTGCGGGCTGATTCGCTCGATGATGTCAGTGATGAGCGTGGACGGATGTTCCGTGCTTTTGCCGATCAGACAAAAAGCGATCGCCTGGCTCTGGCTGCCTGCATCAGCACATCGCGAACACTGGTGAGCCGCGAGGATTTGGCGCGACTGACAATGCCAGCGCTGATTGGGGTGGGAACCCGGGATGACATTGCCGGGTCTGCTGAAGGCCTCGCGGAACTGATGCTGCGCGCCCGCTCTGTCGACATTCCCAACCGGGATCATATGCTTGCTGTTGGCGACAAGGTTTTCAAAGCAGCTGCGCTTGAGTTTTTTGCTGATGTTGAAGCGGGATCAATTTGATGAAAGACATGAAGACGCAGATGGAATTTACCGGGGCGTCAGGCAACCGGCTGGTTGCCGATGTGCATGAACCGCATGGCGAGGTTCACGGAAATCCTGTGCTGCTTCTGCATGGGGGCGGACAGACCCGGCATGCCTGGGGAGGTGCTGCGCGGCGCATTGCAGATGCGGGGCACATGGCTTTCACGCTTGATCAACGCGGCCATGGCGACAGTGCCTGGGTGGAAGACAAAGGCTATGCGTTTGACGATTATGCCGCTGACGCCGTCACGGTCTGCCGCCAAATTGCCGATCTGACAGGCAAGCAGGCGGTATTGGTCGGAGCGTCGCTTGGCGGCATCTCCGGGCTTATGGCCGAGCATGTTGGCGGCCCGGGGCTGCTTGCCGGCCTGGTGCTGGTCGATATCACGCCGCATATGGATGCGGACGGGGTCAGCCGTGTTCAGGGGTTCATGGCAGAACGGATGCGTGAGGGGTTTGCCACGCTTGAGGAAGCGGCAGCCGCGATTGCTGCTTACCTTCCGAACCGGGCGCCGCGCCGCTCGTTGGAAGGATTGGCCAAGAACCTGCGCCAAGGTGACGACGGACGCTATCGTTGGCACTGGGATCCGGCCTTCATTGATGGGCCGCGCAATATCAATCATGGCTCAGAGACGGGGCAGCAACGCCTGGTCGAAGCTGCCCGGGGGCTCAAGATTCCGGTACTGCTCGTGCGGGGTCAGCAGTCAGAGCTGGTGACAGAGGAAGCCGTGAATGCTTTTCGCGAAATGGTGCCGCATGCCGATTTCGCCGATGTGTCCGGGGCAGGGCACATGGTGGCGGGTGACCGCAATGACGCCTTCAATGACGCGGTTTCGGGGTTCCTCGACAAGCTCGAAGGGCGCAGCTGAAAGCCTACTTTCCCTGAAAACCCGGTTTTCGCTTTTCCATGAATGCGCGGCGGCCTTCGGCGTAATCCATGCTGTCAAAAGTGGATGCGGCTAATGCGTCTGCGTGATCGTAGTCTTCGCGTGAGCCGCTGTGCAAAGCCGAAATAGCGGCTTTCGAAGCGCGAACCGACAAGGGGGCTGCTGTCCCGATAGAGGTGGCGAGGGCCAGAACTTCGGCACCGAGCTGCTCTGGGCGGTGGAGCTTCAAAACACATCCGCATGCGACCGCCTGATCTGCGGACAATTCCTGAGCAGAGAACAAGGCGTGACGAGCCTGTTGATCGCCGAGCGCACGGACCAGATCCTGAACGGCGTCGAGCGGGTAGGCCAATCCGAGCCGTGCGGCCGGGATGGCAAAGCGCGCTGTATCGTCGGCCAGTCTGATGTCGGCGGCGGCGGCGAGACCGAAGCCGCCGCCAAAGCAGATGCCTCGCACGGCCGCAATCACCGGGACAGGACAGGTGCGGACGGATGCAAATGCGGCCGAATTCCCGGCTTCGTATTTTCGGGCTGTTTCGGCATCCTTTCGCAAGGTCGCAAACTCGCCAATATCGGCGCCTGCAGAGAAATCAAGGTCGCCTGCACCCCGGATGACAACAACGCGGGCGCTCTGCTGTGTCACCAGCCAGTTGATTGCTTCAGGCATTGCACGCCACATCGCATCGGTCAGAGCGTTGCGTTTTTCGGGGCGGTTGATGGTGATCCAGCCGATGCCATTGCCGGTGACGGCGGCGGCAATCGCGCCCTCTGCAAAGGATATGTTTACGTCCATTTCATTCGCCCATTTGTTTTTTCAGCGTTCTGTCTTATCTTTAATTGAAGACTACGTTCAAATGTCTTCATTTGATCATCGGTCTTGGACACCTTATCAAGGCGCATCAGCGTATTCAGTGCGTTTCTAAAACTTGCATGGCGCTGAAGATAGAAACCAGCCCGGAGGCAGCGATGTCAGCAAATTCAGGTGTACGGGCGGGTGTGTCCGTCAAGGCGATTGATCCAATCTGGGATTCAATTCGTCTCGAGGCCGAGCGGTCAATCGCACAGGATCCGCTGCTTGCGGCCTTCCTCTATTCGACAGTTCTCAATCAGCCTTCGCTCGAAGAAGCGGTTATCCACCGTGTTTGCGAGCGTCTTGACCATCAGGACCTGCAGGCCAATCTCCTGCGTCAAACCTTTTTGGAGATGGTCAGCGACTGGCGGGAATGGGGAAATGTGCTGCGTGTCGACATTCAGGCGGTTTATGATCGAGATCCCGCCTGCACGCGATTTATTCAACCGGTGCTGTATTTCAAAGGGTTCCACGCAATCCAGACCCACCGTCTGGCCCACTGGTTGTGGGGCAAGGGCCGCATTGATCTGGCGCTTTATCTGCAAAGCCGCTCGTCTGAAATCTTCCAGACTGACATTCATCCTGCAGCGACCATGGGCAAGGGGGTGTTTCTCGATCATGCGACAGGTCTCGTTGTCGGCATGACCGCGACCATCGGTGATAATGTATCAATTCTCCAAGGGGTTACGCTTGGCGGTACGGGCAAGGAAACCGGTGACCGCCATCCGAAGATCAAGGACGGTGTTCTCATCGGGGCCGGCGCGAAAGTGCTCGGCAATATCGAGATAGGCCATTGCAGCCGGGTCGCCGCAGGTTCGGTGGTGCTCAAACCGGTGCCGCCGAATTCCACCGTGGCAGGTGTGCCCGCGCGCGTCGTAGGGACTGCTGGTTGCGAGGAGCCCTCGCGCGCCATGGACCAGATGCTCAATGGCGGCTCCTGAGGCAATCAGCACGGTTTGCATAGTGATATTACCGTGAAAACCCGAAGGCGGGTTTGATTTAGCCTGCCGTCCGTGCCAAAAGCCCGGCGAACCCAATTTCCCAGGAGAATACCGTGAAACCGGACGAACTCATCAAGCTGAACGCCTATTTCAAGCGTATCTTCAACGACAAGATAGTGATCAAGGCGCGGCCCCAGAAAGATGATTCGGCGGAAGTCTATGGTGACGGCGAATTCCTCGGCATCGTGTTCCGTGATGATGAAGATGGCGACTTGTCGTATAATTTCTCGATGGCAATTCTGGACGTCGACCTCGATTAAGCCGTCCTCAATTTACCAGCGCCGTTTCCAAACGCTTTCGAATGTCGCGCTCGATCTCCTGCCAGTGGGGCAAAAGATCAATCGAAAAGCGGTAGGTGACCGACAGATCCTTGCCGATGAATATGTCACGCTGGCAACCGGTCAGGGTGGTGAAATTGTTGTCCGATACGGACAACTCCTCTACCAGGCATCGAACGGCATATGGCCGTTCGATTGCCGCGCGTTCCACGTACATTAGTTCATTGGCATAGCCGGCCCCGGGCCGCAGCCGAAAGGAATCGAGACCGCTTGGACCTGCTACGGGTGGACCATCGGTCAACCTTTTGTAGATTGGTGTGAAACGGCCGGACATGTCGCGTGACATGGTTGCCTGTGTGATCCGTGCAAAAACAAGCCCGTGAGCGGTACGGGTCTGGTTGAATATGTCGCGTCGCGCCTCACTGTAGCCGTTCATTCCTGGCCAGGAAAAGTATGTGTCCACTGCATTCTGGATGCCGGAAACACGCTGGCTCTCGAAACGAATTACATTTTCCGGCAGGCTGATGACGTCATTACCGATCACAATTTCATGCAGGGCCTTATCTGCAGTATTTCCTGCATAGGAAATGCTCTTTCCAATCATCCGCCCGGTGACAGCGATCGCCAGGGTGATGAGGCACATCACAATTATCACCGCCGTCAGTTTCCAGACGAAGCGCGGCGACAGCAGCGGTGCGTGTTCAATTGTGGATGCAGTGTCGGACATGAGTGCCAGTCGTTTCGATGTGTGCCAAAGTGGAGCATCTGGCCCCGGCATGGCGCTTGCTAGATGTATTGACGAGCGTCAATTCTGGACCGGGCATGGTTAATCAATGATTTATTCCTTCGATATTCTCGCAGCGTTTTTTGCAATGGCGACCGGATTTGCCGCCGCCTGGGTTGGTCTTGAGATAGTCAGGCTTGCCGGGTGGCGCGAACCTGAACTTGAAGGAGTGCCAATGAATCCGGTGCGGATAGGAGCGGAATTCATTTTGGCAGCTCTGGTTGGGCCACGTCTTCTGTTGATAAACGGGTTCAGGAACTGGCGGGCCGGTCTGGTTTCGCTGCCGCTCTATGCGTTGCTGGCGTTGGTCGCGGCAGGTTGGTCGATGTGTTCGGGCGTCATTGTGCTTCAAATGGCATTCGCGAGCGGATACTTTCTGGCTTAGAGAGTTGTTGGCCGGTAACAGATCCATACCACCGCAGAAACAAACGCTCCGAGAAATCCCTGGAGCTGAGTTAAAGTGCGGAGACGCAGAGAGAGGAAAAACAATGGCTATTTACAGTCTGGACGGAAAAGAGCCGAAGCTGCCGTCGGGGTTCTTCTATGTTGCGGAAAGCGCCCAGGTTATCGGCAATGTCATTCTGGAGGAGGGGGCCGGCATCTGGTTTGGCGCGGTCCTGCGTGGTGACAACGAGTCGATCACAGTCGGGGAAGGGTCCAATATCCAGGAAAATTGTGTCCTGCATACGGATTTGGGGTTTCCCTTGCTGATCGGCAAGGGCTGCACCATTGGCCATGCAGCCATCCTCCACGGCTGCACCATTGGCAATAACAGTCTGATCGGAATGGGAGCGACCGTGCTGAACGGCGCGAAGATTGGAAAGAACTGTCTGATTGGCGCCGGGGCGCTGGTCACCGAAGGCAAAGTCATTCCTGACAATTCTCTGGTTGTCGGTTCGCCTGCAAAGGTGGTCAAGACACTCGGCGACGACGCCGAGGCGATGTTAAAGCTGTCGGCAAGCCATTATGTGGAAAATGCCAAGCGTTTTGCCAAAGGCCTTACGCGGATCAACTGACGCGCACCATTCAATCAGAGTGGCATCAAAAATGAAGGAGCCGACCCCAGGGGACATTGGGGTCGGCTCAAGGCCTGGCCGTTGCGGGGAAGCATGGGGACTCGACCAGTGCCCAATCCTGAACCACCGCATGACAGCGAGCGGTTCTTTATTCTGGCGTTCCGGACGGCCCCCGCGGCCTTGGTGTCCGGGACGTGAAAAATCAGTAGTTGACAGCGCCGACGTTGGTGGCGGAACCAGGTCCGAGCTTGGTCCAGCGTGCCGCATGCTCGGATGATTGCCGTTTGATGAAGGTGTAGCCGGTTTCCGACCACAGCCGGACATCGCCGCGCATGTTATCGAGGATGTAATCGCCGTAATCGGTTCGAACGGTCAGCACCGCGTGGCCGTCGCCATTGGGCTGCAGGACGACAGTGATCAGCAGGTCATTGGCCGAGAAGCCTTTCTTCATCAGCATATGCCGTTTGAGAAGAACATAGTCTTCACAATCGCCCACAGTGCGCGGGTATGACCAAAGCTCTTCGACGCCGTAGATGTTGAGATCGGTATCAGGCTTGATGCTCTGGTTTACGCGTGTATTGACCTCAAGCATTGTTGCCCAGCGTTTTCGACTGAGCTCCATGGGGCCACTGTCGCGGCCAAGCGACCCGCATTCATTCGGATAGTTCTTGCAAAACTCGAAATGGCCGATCGGCGGATTTGTATTGCCGGTCGCCACCAGGTTTGTTGGTGCCGCCACAGCTGCGGTGTTGAATGCGATTGCCAGGCCACAGGCCGCAGCAAATTTCCCCATTGCTTGAATATGTCTGTTCATTGTTTTGTTTCCCCGTTATGAGGCAACAATGACAGTCAGACTTTGAGATGGCGCAAAAAATAACAGTAACAATAAGTACTTACTTGAGGCTAATACTAATAAAACAAGTGAAAAACAAGAATAAAATTATTCAAAAACAAGTATAAAATACGCCTTCTGGCTTTCAGCGTTTGGCAACCATAGTGATTTTGCCACGTCGTGCCGCGCATCACCGCCGCTGAGGCCGCGCTTGCGGGTTGGCAGGCATTCAAATCCGTGCGGCGCCACGTGATGCGGGACCCTTCCGCCGGGGCTTGTCGTGGGCACGATCTGGATGCTACCCATCGGTCTCGCGACGCGGCTGATAGGATGCCTGCAGGGCTGAGCTGAGCGGTACGCCGGTGTGGCGGGCGAATTACGGATAGACACTCGAATATACGGAGATTTGAATGCGCGGCCGCTATGTGAGCCTTTCCCCGGCACGCCGCCTGGTCGCGGACTACATGTGGTTTTCACGTGATCTGCCGTTGGTGACCATTGAGCGACGCATGGATCTCGCAAGGCTGATAGAGGTGCGCAAGCAGGCCGCCGAGCGGCCGATATGGGCAGCGGCGTTCGCAAAGGCGTTCGCTATGGTCTGCATGGAGGATCCGCGGCTGCGTCGCGCCTATGTCAAATTGCCGTGGCCGAGTTTCTATGAATACGAGAGCCCGGTCGCATCAGTTATTCTCGAGCGTGACCACGACGGCGAGGAGGCGTTGCTGTCGGCCCTGGTCAAGAGCCCCGAGACCCTTCCGCTTTCCGAGATAAGCCAGAGGGTGCGACGGCTGGCGGCAAGCCCGGTCACCGAGGTTCGCGAGTTCTCCCGGATGTTGCGCGTGGCCCGGTTGCCAAGACCGCTGCGCAGAATGATCTGGTGGATCGTTCTCAATTGGGGTCGCCAGCGGGCCAACCATTTCGGCACCTTCCTTCTCACGTCCGTGATGAGTGGGAAAGCTGTCTCCAAGCGCATACTTTCGCCGCTGCCAGCCATCTTGACCTATGGCTTGTTCGATGCGGACGGCTGTATTGAAGTGCGGCTTACCTTCGACCACAGGGTAATGGACGGGCTGGTGGCCGCTCGCGCACTTGCCCGGCTCGAACAAGTCCTGACTGGCCCGATCGTAGACGAGATCGCCGCGCAATCCGCATGAACCAACAGCCAGAGCAGATTCGGGCTGTTAACCAGTCAGCCCCTTGAGGTTCGGCAAGATCAGGTCGGCAGAATAATCGCGGTTGTTCTCCGGCTGGGATGATCAGCAAAGTGCGCAAACCCGACACCCCAATCGAGAAACAGAATTGGCCTGAATTGCCCTCCGGGGTACGTGTCGACGCTCAGCGGCAGAAGATGGCTAGCTAACAGACTTTCAATAGATCGAAGTGCGCAGCAAAACTGGCGGGGTTCGGTGTGGCTCGCCGATTACACGAAAAAACCGGCCACAACGGGCCGGCTTGATAGGGCTTCTAAGCATGCCTGATATCAGGACAATTGGTTGATGGTGTCTTCCGGCTGCAAGGTCATGAACTCCATGGCGATGCCTTCCTGGAAATGACGGACCACACGTCCACGCATGTTGCCGAGCAGGACCATGGTTCCGAAAGCTGGGCGGACATCGATTTCAACGGCTGCACCTGAAACGGAAAGATCGATGATCCTGCATGGATAGCGCCGGCCGTCGTCGAGGCGAATTTCCGACACTGGATTGCTTGGCGACACGCGCTCATGGCGCCGATCTTCCGGCAGACCCAGTTCATGTTTGTTGGCAAGCCAGGTCAACTGAGCGGAGAGTTTGTCGCGCTTGCGATCGGTGGCGTTCAAGGAAATCGTGAAAGAACGGATCCCGGTTTCGGTCACCTTGCCTTCGATGCGTCCGATGTAATCAACATAGGAGACAATCCGCTCGCCTGTTTCAGGGCGCGAGCTCGAGGAAATGACCGCATCGAACGGTGACATGGAGTCAACGATACAGTCATGTTCAGAGTGATCCGCACGCATGAACCGGCCCTGGACCGAGATCGTTACGCGATGAAATTTCCGATCTCCGGATTCATTCGTTTCGATTGAGTGCGATGCAGAATTAGCGGTCAACATGAGAGCCTTGTCGATTCCCTGGCGATTGAGATCTCATATTAGTCCAACCATTGTTAACAATGGGTAAGCGTCAAGTCGCATCTACCCGTTAATCGCGACGGCCTCCGTCCAGCACAACCAGATGGGCAACTTTCTTGCGGTTTCCGGCAAAGGCGCTGGCAAATTTGGGCGCAACCGGCAGTTTGATTTCCGGTCGGTTTGCCAGAAACATCGGGTTGCGTGCCTGGTCGATAAACCGGATTCCGGTGGATGAGAAGCCGACAATCGGTTCGTGCCCGATCCAGTAGGGCTGATCAAACAACGACAACAATCCGATCAAGCGGTCATTTTGGCCACTTGGTCCTGTGATGGGCAGCAAAAGCATTTCGGCTTGCGCCACGCGTCCACCCTGGCTGAGGCAATCGAGGGACAAGACAGCCGGCATGGCGCCAGTGGCGACAGACGCGCCTGTGCGGCCAGCATTGCGAACTCCATCGGCGAGCCACAGGGATGCGAATGCCGATCCCTTCAGTTCCCGCCCGTGAAGCGCGCACAAGGCAGTGCCTGCGAGACGGAAGTTCAACTGACCGTCAGATGCCAGATCACAAATGAAGACATTTGGCAAAAGGGTGCGGATGTCTGCGGGCTCGATATCGGTTCGGCTCGGTGCGGCACGCGTGCCACGTTTTTCTGTCCAGTAATCGAAGAGTTCAAAGCTGCTTTTGTGTTTCATAACGTTGCCACCAGTGTTTCCGGTCGCTGTTTCCGACCCGATATGTGCCATTTTGGCGCAATCGGATGCCGACAACCGGTTTTGGTTTTAACAATGCGAAAACCATGCCACCGCCACGCCATTAAGGTTAACGTTTGGTTTGGATTGCCGGGACCCTGACGGCGTGCCATCTTGGGGCATCACTTCTTGAAGGGCATTCCTTCAGCACAATTTAGGCCGAGGGGACTCGACCAGCCGTTCGCACAGCGCGAGCGGCTTTTTTTTGCCTTGTGATTGCCAGTGTGCGGTGCGAGTTCTACTTCTCGTCTGACTGAAGTGAGCAACGATGGAAGCGCATGCCGCATGAACCAGCACAGCCCCCCCACAGAACCCGCGCCCCGACAACCGGGAAATGAGCCTGTTTTCAATCTGCCGAATGTGGTTCTGGCCATGTTGTTGCTGATGCTGGCTATACAGGTAGCTATGACATCGCTGCTTCCGCAGGCTGCAGTTCTCGAGATCTATCTTCAGGCTGCTTTCATACCACAGCGTTACGCAGTGGAACTGTCCGGGCAGGGTGGACCGTATTTCTGGTCACCCATCACCTATTCACTGCTTCATGGCGGTTACGCGCACTTGGCGCTCAATTCATTCTGGCTGGCGGCTTTTGGTTCTGTGGTGGCGCGTCGCATCGGTTGGGTTCGGTTTCTTGCCTTCTGGCTGCTGAGCGCGCTTGCTTCGGCGGCGCTTTTTCTTGCTTTCCATTGGGGTGAACAAACCATCATGGTTGGTGCATCCGGCGTGGTTTCAGCCTTGATGGGCGCGGCTGCACGGTTTGCCTTTGGCGACGGTGGCGGTTTCAGACGTGACCAGGCGCATCTCAACCGAAGACTGAGCGTTAAGCAGTCGCTCAGAAATCGTACCGTTTTCGCATTTCTTGCGGCCTGGTTTGGCATCAACTTAGCGACGGCCGTGGGCTTTTCGTTCGGCATTGCGGATTCGGCAATCGCCTGGGAGGCACATGTCGGCGGCTTTCTGTTCGGATTTCTGGCGTTTTCGCTTTTCGATCCGATTGGACAACACTGAACATCTCCGCAGTATTTGTCATCTGCAGAGTGCGGCGGTTTTGATGATCCGGGTGCGGGATGCCAAATTCCAGCAAAGTCCAGGCAGTTTCATTGGAATGAAACGCCTTAACTGAAGCGTCATGTGCAAGGAATTGTGGCCACATGCTCCTTTTCGCGACACTTGCGCAGGTTTGTGGTGATCGTTCTCAAAGTGCTATTTAGCAGGGTTGCAAACATTCAGCTTCCAGCGCACCATATATTTGGTTTCCGGCATTTGGGACTGCTTGTGAATCGAAGGCATCTTGCGGAAGGAGGATTGAATGACTGTTAAACAGATACTCGACCAGAAGGGACGCGAAGTCGTTACCGTGAGTCCGTCAATGGGCACCGAAGATGCGGTGCGTTTCCTGGCTGACAACAAGATTGGTGCTGTGGTCGTTACTGGCGCAGGTGGCAAGATTGCGGGCATTCTTTCCGAACGCGATATCGTTCGCGCCGTTGCATCGAAAGGAGCGGCCTCGCTTGCGATGCCGATCTCCTCGATCATGACATCGAAGGTGACCACCTGCGGTGAGGACCATACAATCAACCAGGTCATGGAATTGATGACCAATGGCCGGTTCCGGCATTTGCCTGTCGAGAAAGACGGTACTTTGATCGGGATCATTTCAATCGGCGACGTCGTGCGCAGACGCATCGAAGACGTTGAGCGTGAGGCCGAAGAGATCAAGGCCTATATTGCAGGTTGAACGCTTCTTTGTATTCGCTTCATGGCCACCGGGTCGGAACTTGGTTCGACCCGGTACGTTTCAGACGGTGTTCAGGCAGGGGCCAGCATTGCCTGCATCCGCATGATTTCACCGAGCTTGGCTGAGGCTTCCTGATAGCCGCGATCGATTGCTTCGCTGGCGCGATGGAATTCCGACAGACCTATGTCCGACAGCCGAGGATGCAGAGAAAGATCAGGTGGATCGCCGGCAAGGCGGGCGCGTGAAATGCGGTCCTGGATAATGTTGAAAGCCTGGACCATCACAGATGTCATTCCAAGACGGCTTTCACGGACCTTTTTGCGGCGCTCGGGACCAGTGTATTCCGGCGCTGGCTCGCTTGCTGTGTGCTTGATAACAGCCGAGCGGCCATAGAGGTCGTAGTGCAGATTGACGGCAACCACCAGCGGCTGCTCGTGTGCGCGACAGACGGAGACAGGCACCGGATTGACCAGTGCGCCGTCGAGCAGGGTTCTGTTGTTGCAGCGGACCGGCTCGAAAATGCCGGGCAGTGCGTAGGATGCGCGAATGCCGGTAATCAGTGATCCGGATGAAATCCAGACTTCGTGGCCGGTGTTGAGTTCTGCGGCAACAGCCACGAACGTCCGGTCGAGATCTTCAATGTTGACGCCGATCAGGTGTTCCTGCATGCGGTCGTTGAGCCGCATGCCACCAAACAGCCCGCCGCCGCCAATGGCGAAGTCCAGCAGCCCGGCAATCCGGCGCATGGTCAGGCTGCGGGCGAAAGTTTCAAGCTCGTCGAGCCGTCCCGCCAGATAGCAGCCGCCTACAAGAGCGCCGATGGAAGTTCCTGCAATCATCGAGACTTCGACGCCGGCTTCGTCCAGCGCCCGAAGGACGCCAATGTGGGCCCATCCGCGCGCTGCGCCACCGCCCAGTGCAAGGGCAATTTTTGGCTTTTGTATAGGCTTGTGTTGCATCCCACCCACCGGTGTCATGGTCATTAGGTCGCCTGCATCCGCGGCAACGACTGGTTCTGTGATACGGCTCGTGTTCCAGTTCAGCATTTCTTGGTCCTTCCCCGCCGAACACTCCCCTCGCGTTCAAGTCAATGACACCAGATATGGGTTGCGAATTGGTGAAGGAAGCAAGGAACTGGCTCAAAATGGCGCAGCTTGCCTAATGATCGGTATACACGGAGGCGGGATCGAAGAGTGGCCGAGAGTCGATTTCCAACCGGCTTGTGCCATCGCTGGCCACGACTTTGCGATAAAAGCATGAGCGGCGGCCGGTGTGGCAGGTGGCATCGGCACCACTGACAGTGACCTTGAGCAAAATGGCGTCCTGATCGCAATCGACGCGGATTTCATCGACCATCTGCAGATTGCCAGACGTCTCGCCCTTTTTCCAAAGCGCGTTGCGGGAGCGGCTCCAGTAGTGGGCGATACCGGTGTCGAGTGTCAGCCGCAGAGCTTCATCATTCATGTGTGCCAGCATCAGCACCTCATTGTCGCGGCTGTCGGCGACCACCGCTGTGATCAACCCGTTGGCGTCAAAACGCGGCATCAAATCTGCGCCTTCTTCGAGCGCGGCTTTGGTGTCAGGTGCGGCTTTGAATGAAGATGTCATGGGAACCCCTCATGTCGGGGTTCGGTCTCAACCCCGGATCAATGTCATAAAACGGACCTGCTCATGCGGATCCGACTTGAATGCGCCTGTAAAGGTCGTGGTAATGGTTGTCGAGCCTTGCTTCTTGATGCCGCGCATGGCCATGCACATGTGCTCCGCCTCGATCATCACCGCGACGCCGCGCGGATGCAAGGCATCGTCGATGGCATGAGCGACCTGAGACGTCAGGGTTTCCTGGATCTGCAGGCGGCGTCCATAGATTTCGACGACGCGGGCTATTTTCGACAGACCAAGAACCTTGCCGTCCGGTAGGTAGGCGACATGCGCCTTGCCGATGATCGGCACCATATGATGCTCGCAGTGGGAGAAAAACGGGATGTCCTTGACCAGTACGATGTCATCATAACCGGCGACCTCCTCGAAGGTGCGGCCGAGTTCTTCTTCTGCATCCTGCTCGTAACCGGAAAACAGCTCCTTGTAGGACTTGACCACACGTTTGGGTGTGTCGCGCAGACCTTCACGGGTGATGTCGTCGCCCATCCAGCGCAAAAGCGTGCGCACAGCCTCTTCGGCTTCGGCTTCCGTGGGGCGATTGTCTTTGTCGTTCAAGCTGTTGACGATGGCATCCATGCTCGTGGTCTCCGTAGGGAATTGCATCCCTTTACGTTGTTCGCATTCAATCGGACCACGCACTTGGACAATTATGCAGGCATTGCCGCATATCCTGTCCAGCGGGTTCCGGGGCTTTCGGGTGCAAACCCTCCGGCACGGTCTCCCTCAGCGCGTTGCAAACAGGTTTTGCCGAACGCCTGACAGGTACTATATAGTCATCATGAGGCGCGCGTCGAGATGGGCGTCGCCTTCTGATGTCGCAACCCGAATGACGGGCCTTGATTTTGGGGCCCAGATCCAGGGAAAGGTCCGAAGTGATGATTGACGACGTATATAATGCCCGGATCCTGGATTTCGCAGGCAACATACCACGAATTGGCAGGCTGGAGGATGCGGATGCGGAAGCCTCTGCTCACTCGAAGCTCTGCGGCTCCAAGGTCAAGGTCTGGCTGAAGATGGATGGCGATCAGGTTGCCGACTTCGCCCATGACGTCAAAGCCTGCGCACTCGGGCAGGCGTCCTCATCGATCATGGCGAGCAATATCATCGGGGCAAGTGCCGCGGAACTGCGTGAAGTGCGCGAGACCATGCGCAAGATGCTCAAGGAAAACGGTCCGGCTCCGGAAGGCCGTTTCGCCGACCTCAAGTTTCTGGAGCCGGTCCGCGATTACCGGGCGCGGCACGCCTCGACGCTGCTGACCTTTGACGCGGTCAATGACTGCCTCGACCAGATCGCGGCACGGCGTGCAGAGGAAGACGCGGCCTGATGAATGCCCCCAACGCCGGGCGCAACTGGCGCGGCCCCTGGCCCAAAACGCCGGGACGTCTTCTGGGAACCGGGCTTGTGCGATTTTATCAACTCACTCTGTCGGGTTTCATTGGCAATTCCTGCCGCCACCTGCCGACCTGTTCGGAATATGGCTATGAGGCCATTGCCCGGCATGGATTGTGGAAGGGCGGCTGGTTGGCGCTATTCCGGGTAGGGCGGTGCGGCCCGGGGGGAACCCACGGTATCGACAATGTGCCGGAAACGCTGGATGCTCGACTGGTCTGGTGGGCGCCGTGGCGGTTTGCCGCTGTGGGACACCGTTGTGGCCGTGGAAAATAGACATATCTGCATATCAGGCATCCCTATTGTCACCGAGCGTTTGGCCAAGCAAATAGCTGATACTTGATGCAGTTCGGCAAATCGCGTAAACGCCGCCGTGCACACACCACAACCTCAACCACCCGCGTTCGTTGGCGGGACTGGATCAAGGAGAGACTGCCATGGCATCCGCCGTATCCCTCACATTTCCCGATGGTTCGAAGCGCGAGTACCCGACTGGGACGACCGGTCGCGAAGTCGCTGAATCAATTTCCAAATCGCTAGCCAAGAAGGCTGTTGCGATCGCGCTCGATGGTGAACTCACCGATCTGAGCGACCCGGTCCGCGATGGCGCGCTGGAGATTGTCACCCGCACCGATCCTCGCGCACTTGAACTGATCCGGCATGATACCGCCCATGTGATGGCCGAGGCCGTGCAGGAACTGTTTCCCGGCACGCAAGTGACCATCGGCCCGGTGATCGAAAACGGCTTCTATTACGACTTTGCCCGCAACACGCCGTTTACACCGGAAGACCTTCCGGTGATCGAGAAAAAGATGAAAGAGATCATCGCCCGCAACAAGCCTTTCACCAAGGAGGTTTGGTCGCGCGAGGAAGCCAGGCGCGTGTTCGAAGACAAGGGTGAGGCCTACAAGGTCGAGCTGATTGAATCGATCAAGTCAGGCGAAGACCTGAAGATCTATCGTCAGGGCGACTGGTTCGACATGTGCCGCGGGCCGCATATGGCCTCGACCGGGCAAATTGGCACGGCGTTCAAACTGATGAAGGTCGCAGGCGCTTATTGGCGCGGTGATTCCAACAACACCATGCTGACGCGCATTTACGGAACTGCCTGGGCTGACCAGGCGGAACTCGACGCCTATCTGCACATGCTCGAGGAAGCCGAGAAGCGGGATCACCGTCGCCTGGGCCGTGAAATGGATCTGTTCCATTTTCAGGAAGAAGGGCCGGGCGTCGTGTTCTGGCATTCCAAGGGCTGGCGCATGTTCCAGAACCTGGTTGCCTATATGCGGCGGCGGCTGGACCGCGACTACGAAGAGGTCAACGCGCCGCAGATTCTCGACAAGAGCCTGTGGGAAACCTCGGGTCACTGGGGCTGGTATCAGGAAAACATGTTTGCGGTGAAATCCGCCTATGCCTTTACCCATCCCGATGATGAGGCGGCCGACAACCGGGTTTTCGCTCTCAAGCCGATGAACTGCCCCGGCCACGTGCAGATCTTCAAGCATGGGCTGAAATCCTATCGCGACCTGCCTGTCCGGCTGGCCGAATTCGGTAATGTGCACCGCTATGAGCCTTCGGGTGCATTGCACGGGCTGATGCGGGTGCGTGCGTTCACGCAGGATGATGCGCATATCTTCTGCACCGAAGAACAGCTTGAGGCCGAATGCCTGAAGATCAATGATCTGATGATGTCGGTCTACCGCGATTTCGGTTTTGAGGAAGTGGTGGTCAAGCTCGCCACCCGGCCAGAGAAGCGTGTCGGCACCGATGCCATGTGGGATCATGCCGAGGATATTCTGCGCAAGGTTCTCGACAAGATGGCTGCCGAATCCGGCGGGCGCATCAAAACCGGTATCAATGAAGGCGAGGGGACGTTCTACGGCCCCAAGTTTGAATATACCCTGCGTGATGCGATTGGCCGCGAGTGGCAATGCGGTACGACCCAGGTCGACTTCAACCTGCCTGAGCGTTTCGGCGCTTTCTACATCGGGGCGGATTCGGAGAAGAAGCAGCCGGTGATGGTGCACCGTGCAATTTGCGGATCGCTTGAGCGATTCCTCGGAATTCTGATCGAAAGCCATGCCGGACACATGCCGCTGTGGTTTGCACCGCTGCAGGTGGTTGTCGCGACGATCACCTCCGAGGCCGATGATTACGGCGCGACCGTCGCCCAGAAGCTGCGTGATGCCGGTCTTCAGGTCGAGACCGACTTCCGCAACGAGAAGATCAACTACAAGGTCCGCGAACATTCGCTGGCCAAGGTTCCGGTGATCTTGGTGTGCGGCATGCGTGAAGCCGAGGAGCAGACGGTCAATATCCGCCGGCTCGGAAGCCGCGATCAGGTGCCGATGACGCTTGCCGATGCGATTGATAAATTGGTCGTGGAAGCAACGCCTCCGGACATTTTGCGCAAGGACGCGGAGAAAGCCTCCCGCGCAAACTGACTTGCTTCCGGCGCAGCGTGCCGATGTGCGCTGCGCCGGTTGTCACACGGGGTTCATGTTGGCATGGCAAGCGGAGCACTATTGCCGCTTCGCGAGTGTCCTCATGCGCCTTGATCAGCTTAGCTACGCCAATGAAAACCAGCCGCGTTTCACACGCTGGATCATCCGTTCCATAGAAGGTCTGTCGGGTCGGGACCGCTACATGCGGCTTTACCAGATCTGGAGCCGCGATATCGTCCCGCAGGGACAGCAGATCTTCTCAAAGATGCTCGACCTGATCGACATCCGTTTGGATCTGCAATCGGAATGGCCGCCGCGCAATCTGCCCGACAGTCCTCTGGTCATCGTCGCCAATCATCCCTTCGGGATCGGTGACGGCATTGCGGTGCTCGCGATGGCGGAGGCCTTGGGGCGTCCGTTCCGTGTACTGATCAACAATGATCTGATGAAAATTCCTGAAATCGCGCCTTTCGCGCTTCCGATCTCATTCGATGAGACCCGCGAAGCATTGACCATGAATATGGCGACGCGGCACGAAGCGGTGCGGCTGCTCAAATCCGGCGTCACCGTGGTTGTGTTTCCTGCAGGTGGCGTTGCCACTGCGCCGAAAGGGTTTGGCCGAGCGGTGGATCTGCCGTGGAAAATGTTCCCGGCAAGACTTGTTCAGGCGGCGCGGGCTTCAGTCATCCCGGTGTATTTCGGTGGGCAGAACGGTCGTCTGTTTCATCTGGCAAGCAGGGTATCTATGACACTACGGATTTCACTTTTGATCCGTGAATTCCGGCGGTTGTCGGGAACAACAATTGTCGCGCATGCGGGCAGTGTGCTTGAGGCTGATGAGCTCGCCAACGTCACCGACCGGAAACAGTTGCTCGAGAAGCTCTACAATGCCGTATTCGATCTTGAGGTTCGGCAGCGCCTGCCCGAAGGACAACTCGAGAGCGCCTAGTTCAGCAGGACTTCCACATCTGAATTACGTCCGGCGACAACGGTGAATTCTCGCTGGTGAACCTTGCTCTTGTTCCGCGCGATTGCTGTGTAATCACCTTCGGCAAGCACGATTGTCGGGAAAGCGCCAACGCTTTCCGACACCACATCGCCGCCTGACGTCAGGATAGACCAGGCGGTATCAGCGATGGCTTCACCGCCTGGTTCGGCGACCAGTTTGAGGGTAAGTTGGGCAGCACGATGCTGGATGACGGCTTCGGTCAGTTTGCCGGCCTCGACCCGGATGTCGGATCTTATGACCGCGTTGACGGAGCCATATTCAGAGACAATGTGATAGGTGCCGGAATTGAGCCTGACGATGGTGTTGGGCTTGACGTCCTCGACCACGAGTTGCTGCTCGCCGTCGAGTCCTTCCTCAGCCTTGTAAATGTTGAAACGCAGCTGGGTGGTTGGGATGCGCGCGTCGATACCCGACACCGCGTTGAGCATCAGTCCGCCTGCTTCCATAATGATATGTTGTGTTTCGATCGGGCCTTCCTTCGGCACCGTGAGTTTCTTGGTGACGCCAGCCCGTCCGAAGGCAACATGAAGGAAATAGTCGCCAGGTTCGAATTCGAATTCAGCCGTTCCACCTTCGGAAGTGGCAAGCAGCGGCAGCTTGCCATCAGGTCCGGGGGCCGGGTGAAAAATCCGCCAGGTCAATCCATACCTCAATGGCTCTGCGGAGTCCGTGAGCGCCGCTTCCATTCGCACGGTTCGCCTGATCGCGGCACCGGCGCTATCCGAATCTGCAGGCGCGTATTCGGTCAGTCCCGGCAGCGCAATCTTGGGATCAGCATTGTTGCCGAAGGCATCCTGTGCGCCGGCAATGGTTGGCAGTGACATGAACGTCAGTGCAGATAGAAGAGCAATCGACAGTCTGTTCATAAGGCGCGGTCCGGTTGACTTCTGGAATGCGAGGGGTCACTTGGACCTTAAAGCCATGGCAAATTCATGGCCAAGTTTGGTCAAACTTGAATGCACGAGGAAGACATGCCGGTCAATGCTGCCCTGAAAACCTATCTTGAAACCCGCCGCTCAATTCCGGCTTTCCAGATGACCGATCCGGGTCCATCTCGTGCGGAAATCGAGGAGATGCTGAAGCTTGCCAGCCGGGTTCCCGATCATGGCAAACTCGCGCCATGGCGATTCATTGTCTTTTCGGGCGCGGTGCGGGAACGGATGTCTCTGAAGCTGGCCGAAATCGCCATGTCCAAAAATCCGGAAATGGCGGAGGACATGATCGCCGTTGAGAAAAATCGGCTGACGCGGGCGCCGGTGGTAATCGCTGTGGTGTCGTGCGCTGCACCGCACGTCAAAATTCCCGAATGGGAACAGGTGTTGAGCGCCGGTGCGGTGTGCCTCAATCTGGTCATGGCGGCAAATGCGCTCGGATATGCCGCCAACTGGCTGACCGAGTGGTTTGCCTTTGATGAAAGCGCCTATCCGGTTCTCGGCCTCTCCAGCGACGAACGGATTGCAGGTTTCATCCACATCGGCACACCGAAGATGCATCCGGGTGAACGGCCAAGGCCGGAGCTTGCCGACATTGTAACCTTCGCGGGGGAATGAGTTCGATGTTTTATGAGACGCGGGACAATGCCCACGGTCTTCCGCATGACCCGTTCAAGGCGATCGTATCGCCAAGGCCGATTGGCTGGATCGGGACGAGGGGACATGACGGCTCGGTCAATCTGGCGCCTTACTCCTAATTCAACGCGATATCCGACCATCCCAAAATGGTGATGTTTTCGTCGTCAGGACGCAAGGACACGTTGCGCAATGTCGAGGAAACAAGAGTTTTCACCACAAGCATGGTCGGCCGTGCCCTGACGGAAAAAATGAATCTGTCGTCGGCCGACGCGCCTTATGGCGAGAGCGAGTTCGATTTTTCCGGTCTGACAATGGCAGAAGCACGGCTCATCAATGCGCCTTTTGTTGCGGACGCCCATGCGGCTCTGGAATGCAAGGTAACCGACATCTTCGAAGCCAAGAGCCTCGAGGGAGAACCGAGTGGATCCTTCGTGGTCATTGGTCAGGTGGTCGGGATCCACATTGATAATGCCGCGCTTGTGAACGGCAGGCTCGACATGGAAGCTGTGGCTCCTCTGGCGCGCCTGGGGTACATGGATTATGCCGACGCGGCGCAGACCTTTGAGATGAGACGTCCGGCCTGGCCGCTCGACAAATAATCGAGCGATGCTTTAATCGACCTCGGGTATGGCGCGGGGTTCCAGTCCGGCCCGGAGTGCGACCCGTTGAGCTTGGCGCAGGTGCGGCCGGTCGATCATCTTTCCGTCGAGTGACAAGACTCCGGCATCAGGTCCGGCTGCAGCAAACAGTGCAAGGATCCGGACCGCCCGTTCAACATCCTCGGGCGGAGGGGTGAATGCCTTGTTTATCACCGCTACCTGATCCGGATGGATTGCGAGCTTGCCGGTAAAGCCGTCGCGCACGGCGGCGCGGCACTCGGCATCCAGCCCTTCCAAATCACGGAAATCGGTAAACACGGTGTCGATGGCATCAACACGGGAATGGGCGGCAGCGAGAATGGTCAGGCTGCGCGCCATGCGGAAGACATCGGTGTAGACGCCGTTTTCATCCTTGTTGGAGGACGCGCCAATGTCAGCGGCCAGATCCTCGGCCCCCCAGGTCAGTGCGGAGAGACGCTCCGACTTGGCTGCAAACGACCCCGCGGCGAGCATGCCCGCGGCTGTCTCGGTCATGAGCGCATGAATCAGGATCTTGCCAACGTCCAGACCTGCTTCAGCTTCATGCACGGAGATCCGGGCACTCAGGTCCTGTATTTCCGCGCCTGAGCTGGCTTTGGGCAGCAGGATCGCATCGGGAGAGGCGGAGACCACCGCTGCCAGATCAGCATCACTCATGCCGGTGTCGAGCGCGTTTATCCGCACAATCAACCACGGCGTTCCCGCATTTCTCTCAGCATCGGTGAGGAACGAAGCCACAATTTCGCGGGCATCGGTTTTGCGGGTTTGCGCAACCGAATCTTCAAGGTCGAGAATCAGGGCATCAGCGCCGGAACTCGCAGCCTTGAGCATCTTGCGTTCCGAGTCACCTGGAACGAACAGCAGCGAACGCATCATTGTGCCGGCCTCTTGCGCATCATTGCCTGGCGGACGCACCGCGCCACCAGTTTGCCGTCTTGTTTGAACGCCTGATGTTCCATTTCGACAATGCCGCGATCGGCTTTGGATTTCGAATCGCGCACGCTCAGAACTTTGGTTTCCACTCGAACGGTGTCGCCGTGGAACAGCGGGTTGGGAAAGGTGACCTCGTTCATGCCCAGATTGGCAATCGTCGTGCCAACCGTTGTGTCGTTGACCGAGATCCCGATCATCAGCCCCAGGGTGAACAGTGAATTGACCAATGGCTGGCCGAATTCAGTGGTCTTGCAGAACTCATAATCAATATGCAGCGGCTGTGGATTGAGCGTCATGTTGGAAAACATCATGTTGTCCATTTCGGTGACGGTACGCCTCAGCGTGTGGGAAATAACAGCGCCCGGTTCGAATTCCTCAAGATACATACCGCGCATGTTTTACCCCTCATACAATTGCAGGTGTATTGATGCCGCGTTCCAAACGGATGCGCAAGTTCAAGAGCGAGAGGAATGACCCAACGCAGCCGTTTTGAACAGAAGCTATGGAATCGGAACTGCAGCGGGCAGGTGCGCGCTTTTGTTCAATGTTACTGAAAGATTGGACGGATTTGGTTCGCTTTTGTCGACCCACCACAAACATGAAAGGCAAATTGGATGCTGAAGGCCGGATTTTGCCGGTGTTTCAGGTTAACAAGTATGGTGAACCGATCGTAAACCATTTGGTTCTAGTGTCTGGGCACTGGTATCGAGTGGGGTCGCATATTCATGATTGTAAAGTCCTTTTTGAAGTGGTCGGAAACTGCCAAGGTCAGTGACCGCTGTCTTGCAACGCAGGCTTTGACCCAGGCTTACGCGCAGGGACGCATGGATAAATCGGAACGACAGGAAGCCGAAGCGGCACTTGCGTTGCTGCTTGAAGACCCGTCTCCCAAAGTGCGTCTGGCGCTTGCGGAAGGCCTGGCTTTGGTGGAGCACGCGCCACGCAGTATTCTGCTCGGCTTGGCCAGTGACCAGATTGAAGTTGCTGGCCGGATTATCGCGCTGTCGCCCGCTCTGGCAGACAACGACCTGATTGAGATCGTCGCCGGCGGGCGCTCGTCGCTGCAACGGTTTGTTGCATTCCGGTGTCCGGTTTCCGTATCTGTCGCTGCGGCGATGGCCGAAGTCGGAGACGCTGATGCCGTTGGCGATCTGCTTGATAACCCTCACGTTTCCATCGCGCGCATCTCGCTGCGACGGATTGCCGAACGGTTTGGCGACGATGCTGAAATTCGCGCTCGCCTGTTCGAGCGTCCCGATCTGCCCTGTGATGTTCGCCAGGCCTTGGTGGAGCGGCTGGGCGCGGCACTGGCTGGATCGCATTTCGTCCGGTCTGCGATAGGCGGCAGCCGCGGCCGCAAGGTCACGGAAGAAGCCTGTATGAATGCCACGCTCAGGATGGCTGAAACCGTAATCCCGGACGAAATTCCCGCGCTGGTCGAGCATCTGCGGATATCGGGCCGTTTGACCCCGGCATTCCTGATCCATGCGCTGTGCGCCGGCAATGTAGATTTCTTTGCCAACGCCGTAGTGTCGCTGTCAGGCATGAGCGGATCGCGGGTCCGGGGCATCCTGATTGATGGCCGCGAAACCGCGATGCGGGCGCTTTACCGGTCAATCGGTCTTGGGAGTGATCTCGCGCCGGTTTTCGTCACTGCGACGCAGATCTGGCGTGCAGCTTCCCGCAATAATGCCAGCGTGGACACAGGACGGGTCACCACTGAACTGCTGCAGCGCCATGCAAGCGATGCCGAACGGCAACCTTCAGTCGCGGAATTGCTCAGGTTGGTCGAAGCCATGCATTTCAGCTGGCATCGCCATGCCTCGCGCGACTATGCCCACGCACTGGCTGCGGAAGCCGCCTGAGCGCCAACCGGTTCAGATGTCGAGATTGTCGGCGAAAGCTGCGTGTTCCTGAATAAACCGGAAGCGGGCATCTGCCTTGGTTCCCATCAGGTTGTCGACCGTTTCCTGGGTTGATTCCGGATCGCTCACGTCGACGCCGACCTTCAACAGGGTTCGCTTGGACGGATCCATCGTGGTTTCCTTGAGCTGCGAGGCCATCATTTCGCCAAGTCCCTTGAACCGGTTGACCTCAACCTTGCCGCGTCCGGTAAATTCCGTCTCGAGCAATTCCTCCCGGTGTGCATCGTCACGGGCATAAAGCGATTTGGCGCCCTGGGTGAGTTTGTACAGCGGCGGAACAGCAAGATAGAGATGGCCCTGCCGGATCAGCTCCGGCATTTCCTGGTAAAAGAAAGTGATCAGCAATGCGGCGATGTGGGCGCCATCGACGTCAGCATCGGTCATGATGATGATGCGTTCGTAGCGAAGGTCCTCTTCGCGGTATTTTGATCGAGTGCCGCAGCCGAGCGCCTGCACCAGATCGCCGATCTGCTGGTTGGCGCCGAGTTTTTCGCGGCCGGCGCTGGCGACATTGAGAATTTTGCCGCGCAACGGCAAAATCGCCTGATTGGAGCGGTTGCGTGCCTGTTTGGCCGAGCCGCCAGCGGAATCACCCTCGACGATGAACAATTCAGCCCCTGCTGCGGTGGTCTGGCTGCAATCGGAGAGTTTTCCGGGAAGCCGCAGCTTGCGCACTGCCGTCTTGCGGTTGACTTCCTTCTCCTTGCGGCGGGCAACGCGTTCGTCGGCGCGATCAATGACCCATTCGAGCAACTTGTCGGCTTCACCGGGGGAATCGGCGAGGAAATGGTCGAAGGGATCACGCAGTGCGTTTTCGACTATTCTCTGCGCTTCGGCCGATGCCAGCTTGTCCTTGGTCTGGCCGACGAATTCCGGTTCCCGGATGAACACCGACAGCATGCCGATGGACGAGATCATCACGTCGTCGGTGGTGATTGCGGCCGCGCGTTTGTTGCCGGTGAGTTCGGCATAGGCCTTGAGGCCCTTGGTCAGGGCTATCCTGAGGCCTGCTTCATGGGTGCCGCCATCGGGTGTCGGGATGGTGTTGCAATAGGAACTGATTGATGAATCGCCACCGTACCAGGTTACAGCCCATTCGAGTGCGCCGTGGCCGCCGGTGCGTTCGGTTTTGCCTGCAAAGATATCCCGGTTGACCCGGTGCTCTTTGCCCAAGGATGCCTCAAGATAATCCTTGAGGCCGCCGGGGAAGTGAAGCACAGCCTTTTCAGGCGTGTCAGTCCCTTCCACCAACGACGGCGCGCAGACCCAGCGGATTTCGACGCCGCCAAACAGATAGGCCTTGGAGCGGGCCATGCGGAAAAGCCTGCCGGGATCAAAGCGGGCGGCTGCGCCAAAAATATCCGGGTCCGGATGGAAGCGCACCTTGGTGCCGCGCCGGTTGTGAATATCACCGAGGTCCTCCAGGCCGCCCTGGGGGATGCCGCGGGAAAAGGTCTGCCGGTAAAGCTTTTTGTTGCGGGCAATCTCGACCACAAGATCGTCAGACAAGGCGTTGACCACCGATACGCCGACGCCATGCAGGCCGCCCGAAGTCTCGTAGACCTTGCTGTCAAATTTGCCGCCGGCATGCAGCACCGTCAAAATGACTTCGAGCGTGGATTTGCCGGGAAATTTGGGGTGGTTCTCCACCGGGATGCCACGGCCGTTGTCGGTGACGGTGAGATAACCATCGGTGTCGAGTTCAACCTCGATGAAATTGGCATGCCCTGCCACCGCTTCATCCATCGAGTTGTCGATGACTTCGGCAAAAAGGTGGTGCAGGGCGCGTTCATCGGTTCCGCCAATATACATGCCCGGCCTGCGACGAACCGGCTCGAGACCTTCAAGGACCTCGATCGTCGAGGCATCGTAGTCGTCACCACTGGCAGGCGCGCCCGGCTTGGACGCAGCCGGGCGTGCCGCTTTCGCAGCAGCAGGTGCGGATTGTTGTGGTGTGGTGTTTTCCGATTTTGGCGCGGGTGTTGCCGCCGGTGCGCCTGTTGCGGAAAAAAGATCGTTGGAATCGTCCATATCGCCGTGATGCCTGATGTAGATTGGGGAAACGAATCAGCCGGAGTGTGCCAGAATCCGTTCCTTCAATCGACTGTGTAGCATTTGGTTTGCGGCTTTGCGCGGCGTTCTTGCCGTGCCGGGGGCAATATCCCTTGTCTTGGTGGCCCATATCAGCGCGGCCGCACCAGCACACGCCCTGGAACTCAAGGGCCATAAGGACCGGCTGTTTGCCTATCCGGGTATTCTGTCGGTTTCGGAAGCGGGCTCCTTCATCGTTGTCGACTATGACAAGATGCGTGACATCCACCGCAGAGATGTTGAGCCGGAACGGAGGGTGCGATCCAATTACGTATCGCTCGGGGTGAAGAAGCAAAGCCGGCTTGCGCTGCATGAGGCCAACGGCAGGGCGATAGAAACCGGCGTCAGCGGCGATTATGCCCGCGCGCGATTTGCGGTCATCTTCGTGCATGGCCGGGGAGGCGATCAACGCCTTGGCATGAACGACTACACGTTCGGCGGAAATTTCAACCGGCTGAAGAATCTCATGGTGCTCAACGGCGGCGCTTATCTGTCGCCGACAATAGAGAGTTTTGACGACGCGGGTGCGAACGATATCAAGGAATTGATCCTGGCCGGGCGTGCGCCTGTGGTGCTGGCCTGCGCCTCGATGGGTACGATCATCTGCTCCAAGCTGGCCAATGATCCGGCTGTCGTGCCGCGGCTCGCCGGAATGGTCCTGCTTGGGGGGGCTCCGGACATGGGGATTGCAAAGAGTGCCGCCATAAAAGCGAAAATGCCAATAGTGTTCACACATGGCAGCCTTGATACGGTCTATGCTTGGCAGGATCAAAAATCTGTTTTTGATAGTGTCCGGCGAGCTGCCAAAGAATACCCAGCGCAGTTTGTGCTGTTTGACACAGGCTCGCACGGAACGCCTATGCGGATGACCGACTGGAAACAGACGCTTGAGTTTCTTTTGAGCCGCTAAAACGGCTGGCGGTTCCACCTTCAAACGCTTCATTTCGGGAATAGGTTCAATTTAAGGAAATATTGACCGCGCCGGTGAACCGGATGTTTGGGAAATAAGACTATTAACGGCCCTATCCTAATTCGGAGCGGGACATGAAATATATAGTCTTTATTCTTTTTACCGTGCTGACCAATGCTGCGGCGCAGCTGATGCTCAAGCAGGGCATGATATCGCTGGGGCCGGTGTCTTTCACAGCCGATACCATGATCACACGTGTCTTCCAGATTCTGTTCAACCCCTGGGTCTTTGCCGGACTGGCGACATTCGTCATTTCGATGGCTTCGCATTTGTATGTGCTGTCCAAGGTTGAACTGTCTTTTGCCTATCCGTTTTTAAGCCTGGCTTATGTGGCGGTGGCGGTATTCGCCTTTATCCTGTTCAAGGAAGACCTCAACAGCTGGCGGATTGCAGGCATCGCCTTCATTTGCGTCGGAACGGTTCTTATCGCCCAATCCGGCCGTGACGGTCAGGCAACCGACGAACATGACACTGAGCAGCTTTCAAAGATCAACGTAGCAACAAACGAGATTTCCCGATGAAACACATTCTTTTCGGAGGCGATGGCTTTGTCGGCCGTCATCTTGCCCAAAAACTACTCGCTGACGGCGAAGAGGTGGTGATCGCGGACATTGTCAACGACAACAAGGCGTTTTATCGGGATGCGACGGTCGTCAAATGCGATGTGACCAAACCTGACATGGTTGCCGCTGTGCCAATCTCGGCAGGCGACATGGTCTACAATCTTTCGGCCAAGATGCTTTCGCCTCTACAGGTTCGCGCCAAACGGCACGACTTCTTCTATCCGGTCAATTACGACGGCACGAAGAATATCATCGAGGCGATGGACAAAGCCGGCGCCAGTCAGCTGGTGCATTTTACCACCGACATGATCTACGGCCACACGGTCACCTTTCCAATGACCGAAGAGCATCCGGTTTCGCCGCTTGGCGAATACGGCCAGTCAAAGCTCGATACCGAGGTTCTGGCAGCGGAATGGCGCAAGCGCGGCATGTCGATCTCGCTGTTCCGGCCGCGTCTGATCATTGGCCCGGGCCGTCTAGGTATCCTCGAGAAGCTGTTCAAGCTGATCGACGCCAATCTGCCGGTCCCGATGATCGGATCGGGCAAGAACCCGTATCAGTTCATCTCGGTGTTTGATTGTGCCGAAGCCGCGCGTCTGGCCTGGAAGGCGGGCGTGCCAAACGAGGCCTACAATCTCGGCTCGATCAAGCCGCCGCCGGTGCGCAAGCTGCTCGGCGATCTGGTCAAGCATGCCGGTTCGAAATCGTTCTTGATTCCGACGCCGGGCTGGGCGGTCAAGCGAACGCTGGATCTGTTTGATCTGATCAACATGCCGATCATGGATCCCGAACAGTATCTGATCGCTGACGAGAACTGCGTTCTGGATGTCTCCAAGGGCGAGCATCAGCTCAACTGGGTGCCACAGTATCGCGATGAAGACATGCTGATCGCCGCCTATGACGAATATCGCGCAGCCAAGGCGCGCAGTGGATCGTCCGCTGCTGCCCAGGTCGCACCGGCCGAATGAATCGTTCCGAGGGAGCCAAACAATGCTTGATACACCCACTCGCGTCGCAGTCGACGCTCCGCCTCTGTCAGACACACAGCCTGCGTCCCGGCCAATGAGCAGCCGTGGTCATCGCCCCGACCTGCTGACAGTCTCGGATGCAAAGGCAATGTCGGTTGCTGAAATGACAGAGCTGTTCAAGGATCATATCAATCCGGGCCAGCTGCATTTCATGAAGCTTCTTGGATTCCACAAGATCAAGATCGAAACTGCATCGGGCATGTATTACACCGATCAGAACGGCCGGAAGATCCTCGATTTCTTCGGCGGTTTCGGATCGCTGGCGCTGGGGCACAACCATCCGCGGATCATCGAGGCGCGCAAGCAGTTCCAGGACGAAGACCGTCATGAAATCGCCATTGCCTTCATGAGCCAGTATGCCTCGGCGCTGGCCAAGAACCTTGCGGCGATCGCACCGGGTGATCTCGATATGGTGTTCCTTGGCTCATCCGGCTCTGAAGCCATGGAGGCCGCAATCAAGGTGGCCGAACGTGCCGCCGGTCCGAAGCGGCCGAAGATCGTCTATGCCGAGAACTCGTTTCACGGCAAGACCAAAGGCGTGCTGTCGCTGACTGACTCTGAGCTGTACCGCGGCGAGTTTGCGCTGACCGGTAACACCATCAAGGTGCCGTTCGGCGACATCGATGCGATCCGTGCGGCTTTCGAGGCTGATCCGGAAATCGGCGTCATTGTTCTGGAGACGATCCAGGGCGGCGGCGGCATCATTGAAGCGCCGGTCGAATTCTGGCAGCAGCTGCGCGCACTGTGCGACAAGCATGGTGTCTTGTGGATTGCCGACGAAGTGCAGTGCGGCATGGGCCGTTCCGGCCACTTCTTTGCCTTTGAAAAGGCAGGCGTTGTGCCGGATGTGACAGCACTTGCCAAATCGCTTGGCGCCGGAAAATGCGCAATGGGCGCGATGATCGCATCGCGCAAGGTCTACATGAAGGCCTATGGCACGCCAAAGACCGCGATGATCCATGCACAGGCGACCTTCGGCGGCATTGGCGAAGCTTGCGTCACTGCGATTGAAGGCCTTAATGTCATGTATGACGAAGACCTGATCGGCAATGCCGCACAGGTCGGGTCTTACCTGATCAAGCGTCTCAATGAACTGAAGGCGAAATATCCTCAGATCATCAAGGATGTCCGCGGCAGCGGCTTCATGGTCGGTCTCGAGTTCCAGGATTTCAGCCAGACCTTGCCGGCACTTCTTCGACCAATGGTGGCGCTGCTTGACGACAAGCTCAAGGGCTCGCTGTCGGGCTTTGTCGGCGCAGAACTGCTGCGCGATCACGATGTGCTGGTGGCGTTCACCGAGTATAACCGCAATGTCATCCGGCTGGAGCCGCCATTGATTTGCGGACCGGAGCATGTCGATGAGTTCATCGCGGCGCTGGACACGGTGCTGGGCCGCGGCATCGTCCGCATCGTGCGCGACTTCATCGGCAGCCAGGCCAAGAAATAAGCGCTGTTCCGTCAGGAATGGTCAAAGACTGCGAAGACCGGGGCGAACATATCGCTCCGGTCTTTCTGTTTGGGGCCTCGGACGCTGAATATTGCGTCACTCCTTCAGGCTTGCGAATCCGGGGCGCCGACCCCAGTTTAAAAGGAGGCAGCGGGCCCTGAACGATGGTCTGGCAGTCACGAGGCGAAGGCATGGCGGATCTTTGGTGTGCTTGCGTGGCCGTGGTTTTGAAGTTACCTCTTGCCGGGTCCGAAAGCGATAATTTCGGGTGTTGAGCGCCGATCTTTGTGGGATCTCGGCAAATCTGCCGGGCAAGTGCGGACAGGAAAGGCGACAAATTGACCAGTGAATGGGGCAGGGACAGCAATTTCCATCTCGCAGGGAAGCGCCGGACTGGCTCAGTGACGGCCATCCTCATGATCCTCTCTCTCGCACTCGGTGTGGCTGGCGGCTATGGCGCATTCCGCTTTACTCAAGCTGATATCAGCGTCGATGCATCCGGTGCCGCGCAGACAGATGAACTGGAAGCAAAAATTGCGCGGCAGGCGGCGGAGCTTGACGCGATGGCCCAAAACCTGGCCGCAGTCAGCGACAAGGCCGAAATGACCGCCACGACAATCTCGACTGCCGAAAACCTGACCCGCGAGCGGGATGCGCTGGTCGCGGAGAATGAAACCCTCAAGCAGAATGTGGCTGCTCTCAAGGCAGGCATTGATGCAATCACCCAAGATGCGAACGTCGCCGAGGCCCGCGTTGCGGATGAACTCGCCCGCCTGCAGAACGAGGTGGTGCCGGACCTGACCACGGAACGGGATCAGTTGAAGCGCAAGACGTTGATGATGCTGGCCGATCAGGAAAACCTCAAGGCGCGAGCCAAAGCCGCCGCGGATAGCCAGGCTGCGGATGCAAAGCGGATAGCCGAGCTTGAATCCCGGGTTGCAAACACTGAAGGCGAGCTGGCGGCTTCGCAAGAGGTGCTGAACAGGCTCAGTCTTGAAAGACGCTCAAGCGAGGCACCGCAAATTGTTGCGGAAGACGTTGAGGTCGACGCCGCGAAACTACAGGATCCACTCGAAAATTCTGCACTCGATGCGCGTGACCCGGATGCTGTGGCGGCGGCCCTGCGCACTGCGCCAGGACTTGAAACATTGTCTGATACCGACCGGCAAAAATTGACAGACACGCTGGTTGCGGGTGAGTGCGTGACAACAGCACTCAAATCCGTCTTCGATCGTGTCCCGATCCTGACTTTGCGCAATTTGATCCGCGATTTGAACAGCGACTGCTGACCAAAGGAGAACGCCTATGAGACCCGTTTCTACCCGGTTTCGAAATCTGGTTCTGGCCGCCTGTGCATGGTTGCTTGTAACCGGCGCAAGTCAGTCGGCCGAATTCGAACGCAACATCATGACCGGCGGGCCGACCGGCACCTATATCCGTATCGGCACGGACATGGCGGCTCTTGGTGCCGAATGCGGGCTGACGCTGAATGTGGTGGAAAGCGCAGGATCGCTTGAGAACTTTGTCGGTGTCCGTAACCGGCGCAACACACAATTCGGAATTGTTCAAAGTGACTTGCTGGAATACCTCAAGACGTTTGAGGCCAATGATCCGGAAGTTCAGGACGCAGTGCGCGGCGTGCGGATCATGTTCCCGCTCTACAACGAGGAGGTCCATGTTCTGGCGCGCGCCGGCATCAACGACCTCAAGGATCTTGAAGGCAAGAGGGTCGCGGTCGGGGTAAAGGACAGCGGGACGTTCCTGACGGCTTCGCTGATCCTGGACATCCTGCAGGTGGAAGCGGCGGAGCGGGTGCCGCTCAATCCGGATCAGGCCTTGCCGCAATTGCAGGCGGGTGAGATTGATGCCTTCTTTTATGTCGCTGGTGCTCCGGCATCGCTGTTCGCCAATGCTGATATAGATCCCGGGAAATTCCATCTTCTGCCGATTACCGAAGCACCATTGCTGGCAACTTACACCAAGACCAGCATTCCTGCGGGGACCTATGGCTTCCAGAAAGAGCCCGTTGATCTCGTCGCGGTCAAGGCGGTGCTGATGACCTATGACTATGATCCGAAGAAGAATGCCTATCATCGCGAAAGCTGTACGGCAGTCTCGGATTTCTCCAGCCTTGTTCTCAATGGTATGGACAGATTACGCGAGACTGGTCATCCGAAATGGAAATCGGTGGATCTGTCAGCGCTGCCGCCGGGTTGGCAGGTCGGATCGTGCGTCAAGGCAGGCATGGCGCTGGATTATGTTCCTGCATGCACCAAGGCTGCAGATGTGGCGCCTGCCGACAGCAATGAGGAATATCTCAATCTCTTAAAGCAGCGGCTAAAGAACTGATCACAAATATCAGTTATTGCTAATAAAAAAGCCAGCGAAACCGATTTGGTTCCGCCGGCTTTTTTTATACCGGGCCGCCGGAGCGGCCCGGCTTGAGTCAATCAGACCGAGTAGTACATGTCGAATTCGACAGGGTGCGGGGTCATTTCGAAACGCATCACTTCAGCCATCTTCAATTCGATGAAGCTGTCGATCTGGTCGTCGTCGAACACACCGCCAGCGGTGAGGAACTTGCGATCCTTGTCGAGGCATTCGAGCGCTTCACGCAGAGAACCTGCAACGGTCGGGATCTTCTTGAGTTCCTTGGCAGGCAGGTCGTAGAGATCCTTGTCCATGGGTTTGCCAGGATGGATCTTGTTCTTGATGCCGTCCATGCCAGCCATCAACATGGCTGCGAAGCACAAGTATGGGTTGGCGGTCGGATCGCTGAAGCGAACTTCAACGCGCTTGGATTTCGGCGAAGAGCCGAACGGGATACGGCAGGAGGCCGAACGGTTGCGAGCCGAGTAAGCCAGCAGAACCGGAGCTTCATAACCAGGAACCAGACGCTTGTAGGAGTTGGTTGACGGGTTCGAGAAAGCGTTGATGGCCTTGGCGTGCTTGATGATGCCGCCGATGTAGAACAGGCAATTTTCCGACAGGCCAGCATATTCGTCACCGGCGAAGGTTGGCTTGCCACCCTTCCAGATCGACTGGTGCACATGCATGCCCGAGCCGTTGTCGCCGAAGACAGGCTTTGGCATAAAGGTTGCCGTCTTGCCATAGGCATGAGCAACCTGATGGACGCCATACTTGTAGATCTGGGTCTTGTCGGCCATGCGGGTCAGCGTGTCGAAGACCATGCACAATTCGTGCTGGGCCGAGGCCACTTCATGGTGATGCTTTTCAACGACCAGGCCCATTTCGGCCAGAACCGTGAGCATTTCAGACCGCATGTCCTGGCAGCTGTCGACCGGAGGAACCGGAAAATAGCCGCCCTTGACGCGTGGACGGTGGCCCATGTTGCCGGTTTCATAGTCGGTGTCGTCATTGGATGGCAGCTCGGAAGAGTCGAGCTTGAAGCCGGTGTTGTAGGGGTCGGCCTTGTACTTGACGTCGTCGAAGATGAAGAATTCAGGCTCTGGCCCGATATAGACCGTATCGCCGAGACCGGAAGCCTGCAGATAGGCTTCAGCCTTCTTGGCCGTGGTGCGCGGGTCGCGGTTGTAGGCTTCACCGGTGATCGGATCGAGAATGTCGCAGAAAACCACCATGGTCGACTGAGCGAAGAACGGGTCCATATGCGCAGTGGTTGTGTCGGGCATCAACACCATGTCGGACTCGTTGATGGCTTTCCAGCCGCCAATCGAGGAGCCGTCGAACATGACGCCATCGGCGAACATGTCTTCGTCCACGCAAGACACGTCCATGGTTACATGGTGCATCTTGCCCTTTGGATCAGTGAAGCGCAGATCGACGAACTTGACGTCGTTGTCCTTGATTTGCTTAAGAATTTCAGTGGCAGTCGTCATGTTCGATATTCCCTGTAAGTAAATGACGATGAGTGCACGGCAGCCGACCGTACACAGTGGTCAGATGGCGTCGTTGCCGGTTTCACCGGTACGGATACGAATGACTTCCTCAACGTTTGAAACGAAGATCTTGCCATCACCGATGCGGCCGGTCTGGGCTGCGTTGCGAATAGCATCTATCGCTGCTTCCGCCGTCTCGTCCGCAAGGACGATTTCGACTTTCACCTTCGGCAGAAAATCTACGACATATTCCGCGCCGCGATAGAGTTCGGTGTGGCCCTTCTGGCGACCGAAACCCTTCGCCTCGGTGACAGTGATACCCTGCAGGCCGACTTCCTGAAGAGCTTCCTTCACTTCATCAAGCTTGAACGGCTTGATGATCGCTTCGATCTTTTTCATGAGAACCAATTCTCCGCTCTGTCCTGTGAAAGCGGGTAGCCAGGCTGACGCCATTCACCCACTTGCGTACATCAAAGCACACACCGTGCCACTTTGTGGAAAATTCTCCGGTTCGCCACCAAATATTTCAATTCGCAGTCGAATTCCTTGGAAAACCGACCTCGAAATTCATTGTTTGATCTGTGTTGGCGGTTTTTTCGCTCAAAATCGGGCAGATGCACAAAATTGAATAAGCCGTCTGATGATTTTTTGTGCGCCAGCATCCGCCTGCAAATTGGGCATTATGCGTAAATATTGTGCACATACGGGCGTCTTGCTTTGGTTGGCGATGGCTCTGTCGCCGTCTTGACCGCCGCGTCAAGCCCATGCAACGAACGCTTATGGCAATAAATGACACACTGCTGGTATCACCCGATGCGATGGGGCAAATCGACAAGGCGGCAGCTGACAGCGGTCTGGACAGCTTTGGCCTGATGCAGGCGGCTGGCGCCCATGTGGCGGCAATACTGCTGGCCCATTTTCCTTGCGTTCAACGCGCGGTGGTTCTGTGCGGGCCGGGAAACAATGGTGGCGATGGTCATGTCGCGGCGCGGCTGTTGGCTGAGAGTGGCGTCGATACCGTGCGCTTCGGGTTCGAACCGAAGCCTGGCGGTGATGCGGCGAGAGCCCGCGCAGCATACCCGGGAGTGCTCCCTCCGCTAAAAGACTGGCAACCGTGTGAAGGTGACGTGATTGTCGACGCGCTGTTTGGTGCTGGGCTTGACAGGCCTGTCGACACCGTTGTTGCGGCGGTGATCGAGCGTGTCCAACAGGCAAAAACGCCGGTGATCGCTGTTGATTTGCCATCGGGATTGTCTGGACGGACTGGTGAGCCGACGGGGGCTTGTTTTAATGCCGCTCACACGGTGACATTTGCAGCACTTAAGCCGGGGCATCTGCTGATGCCGGGCAGGGCGCTGTGTGGCCAGATGCATTTGTGCGATATTGGTATCCCGGCGCGGCTGATTGCCAGCGGCGACCCCGTCTGGAGAAATCATCCGGGTCTCTACACCTCGCAGGTTCCAGCTTCCGATGCGTCACAGCATAAATACAGCCGTGGCCATCTGGTGGTGTTTTCCGGTTCGTTGATTTCTTCGGGCGCTTCGCGTCTGTCGGCCACGGCCGGGCTGAAGAGCGGTGCAGGCTTGGTGACGATGGCAACCGCTCCCAGCGCGGTGATGGTTCAGGCTACGCATCTCACCGCCATCATGCAGCGCGCGATCCGCGACGAGGCTGAATTGGGGGATTGGCTTTCGGACACGAGACTGTCTGCCTTTGTGATCGGTCCGGGTTTCGGCGATCTCGACAAGGCCCGTGCCTACACCGCAATGCTGGCGGAGACCGGACATCCTGTGGTGCTTGATGCCGATGGACTGACAGCGTTTGCGATGGACACCGATGAATTGGCGGAGTTGTTCAGCGGCGATACTCGTCTGGTCGTGACGCCGCATGAAGGCGAGTTCCGCCGGCTGTTTGCCGCTCTCGCAAATGACGGTGCGCTTTCCAAAATCGATCGGGCACGGACGGCGGCAGTCAGCCTCAATGCGGTGGTGGTCTACAAGGGAGCCGACACGGTGATCGCCGCGCCGGACGGGCGTGTGGCAGTCAACGCGGATGCGCCTGCCTGGCTCGCCACCGCAGGATCAGGCGATGTGTTGTCCGGGGTCATAGGCGGGCTGCTGGCGCAGGACATGCCTGCGTTTGAAGCTGCTTGTGCCGGTGTGGCGTTGCACAGCGATGCGGGTAACCGCGCCGGCAGGGGAATGACAGCCGAAGATCTGCCGGATCATATCAAGCTATTGGAACGTGTCGCGCCCAAACACTGAGAAACTGCGCACTACAAGAGACGGCTTTTGCGAAGCATGCCTGCGCTGGCCAGTACCGGATAAGCGATTGATGCGAAAAGCGAATTGATCTCCTTGAGATCGCGCATGGTGTCGATATGGATGGAGCTGCTGTCGTAGCTGTTGTCGTTGCCATCGCGAAGCCGCTGCATATGCTGTTCTTCGCTGTTACGGACCATGGTGCGTACCAGTTCCTTTTGCGCCACCAGCTGCCGTGCCAGTTCGACATCGCGGTTGATGAAAAGGTTGAAGGCCAGACGGGCATTGCGCATGACTTCCTTGTGCAGATCCTTGAGCTCGTGCCAGCCTTCATCGGAAAATGCGATCTTGCGTGAATGCTTCTTGCGGGCCCTGGTCACCATATTCTGGGCGATAATGTCGGCTGCCTGCTCGAGCTTGATGGTCGCTCCGAGAAGATCCTGCAGGAGTGCCGCCGATTTGTCATCGAGATCGGTCTGGGAAATTTTCGCCAGATAGAATTTGATCTCGCGATGGGTCTGGTCAATTTCGTCGTCCAGCTCCTCAATCCGCGCAATCTTTTGTTTGTCCGGTTTGTCGAGCACATCGAAAATCCACGCCAGCATCAGTTCTATCCGTTCGCAGACGGTCAGGACTTCGCGGGTGGCGTCGGCAATCGCCTGCTGAGGGTTGGACAGGTGTTCCACTTTGAGCGCCGACATGCGCTTTTCCGCATTTGGCTCATCGGTCAATTCAACGGGTCTCAACCATGTCTGGAGCATATGGCCGACAAGGCCGCAGAATGGCAGCCCGAACACAACCACGGCAAGGTTGATGGCGAGATGGGCAATGACCACAGCATCGCCTGGATGGGCTGAGAAAAAACTGCTCTGGAGCTCGAATGTCAATTGTGCCACCAGCGCGATCAATGTGCCGAGGCCGCGAATTGCGACGTTGCCAAGCGGCACGATCCGCGCATCGACACGCTCGCCGCGGGTCAATACCGCTCCGATAATTGCAGCGCCAAAATTGATGCCAAGCACCAGTGGAATAATCAGCACCGGCGGAATCAGCGCCCGGTCCGCGAGTGAGGCTAGCAGTAGTACTGCCGCGACACTTGAGTGAAACGCCCAGGCCAGCAGAGCGGCAAGAACGAATGCGGTGATCCAGTCGCGCGACAGGTAGTTGATGATAACCGGCAGGATCTCGCTGGTCTTGAGCGGGTTGGATGCCTCTCCAATCAGTCGCAGAGAGAGCAGCAGCAACCCGAGCCCGAAGAGGATGCGACCGATCTGGCGCCAGTTGCGCTGCTCGCTGGCCCTGAATGCGATTGTGCCGGCGAGAAGCAGCACCGGTATGAGCAGGGATAGATCCTGGCGCAGGATGCGCACCACCAGGGCTGAGCCAAGATCAGCCCCGAGCAGTGTGGCAATCCCGATTGCTGTCGAGACATAGCCGCTGGCGACAAAGCCTGCGACAATCAAGGCTACAGCGGTGGCACTTTGCAGGGCAATGGCAAAGAAAAACCCGGCGATGGCGGCCGTTATCCGGTTTCCGATCGCCAGCCGCAACTTGTCGCGCAACAGGTTGCCATAGGCCCGCTCGATACCGGTTCTGACCATGCGCGTCGCCCATAGCAGCAGGGCCACAGCGCCGGCAAGATTGATAAAGACGACCATTCCGGACATGAAACACCCAAACTTGCAGAGAAATGGCAGACCCTTGGCGCGCCGGAAGGTGCTTTCGAGAGCACACTATCCACGGTCGCCGGTTCTGACGGGAATACGAATCAGATTATCGCATTTTCACAAATGTCACAATTTGTGTCCGCATGGTTGTGGTGTGGGAAAATATCACCCCAAGGCTCAACTCTTGCGGTGATGTCCGGGTCGGAAAATGACCCGGATATTGGATCAGTATGCTTTCTGGTTTCGCAAGTAAGTCTTGGGAGGCGATCCCATGACCCGTGAGAACATGGTTGTGAAGGCGGGCATGCTGTCGTAGCCGAGATCCATCGCCACTGTTGTTACGGGATCTCCGGAGCTGAGACGGGGCAAGGCCGCCATTACACAGGCCTGCTGCCGCCAGGCGGACAGACTGAGGCCGGTTTGCTGGCGAAAGATACGGGTGAACGTGCGGCGGCTCATTCCTACACGATCGGCCCAATCATCAATCTCGAGCCGGGCTGATGGCTCGGCAACAAAGCTGCGGCACAATTCTGCAAGACGGGAACTGCGCGGAAGCGGCAAGCCGAGAGGCCTTTCCGGCAGCACCGGAATTTCATGTAGCAAAGCGCTTTGAATAAGTTGCGCACGGGTGTCTTCAGCATGCGGCCCGTTCCTGATCGTTTCGGCCAACAGGCTGCGCATCAAACGGGTCATTCCGGTGACATGCAGATGGCTGGGCAGTCCGTCTATCGCATCGGGTTTGACATAGGCCGAATGCATCTCGACCCGGCCGATGGTGTCGACCGCGTGACGAACGCCTGCCGGGATCCACAATGCGTGATCGGGCGGCACCATCCAGCGACCGGCCGTCGTGGTGACGATGACCACACCGGCAATGGGATGCAAAAGCTGAGACCTGCTATGTTCGTGCTCCGAAACATGTTCATCTTTATCGTAGCGGTGTGCGAAAGCGACCACGGGGGTAATCGCCGTTTCCACCACAATCCGGCTTTGCTGCAGTCGAGCGGTTTTTTGCAGGGGCGGCTGGTCCTGCGCGGCGATGGAAGCTTGTGGCATGATTTGGCCCATATGCGAAAGAAATCGACCAAACCACGAAAGCGGGCTGCAAACAAGACGTGTACCAATCGCTCAGGGGCCGCATTCTGCTTTCTGGCAGAGCCCATGGCTGAAACGCATTTTCAGCCGGATAAGTTGCGATTTGAATTGTTCGGTATTCGAGATGGCCTGCGCCCGACTAACAAGCGCCTAGTGTACACATCTCACTTAGACCTGAAGGAAATGGCATGCGCGTTGTCCCCGAAACTCCCGGATCCGGGGCCATAACCAAGGCTGCAACACCAGCGGCGTTTTCGGTGGTGGTGGCACTGAGCATCTGCCATTTTCTCAATGACACGATGCAGTCCGTGCTGTCGGCGATCTATCCGATTCTGAAGATCAATTATGAGCTCAGCTTCACGCAGATCGGTCTGCTGACATTTGCCTTCCAGTTCACTGCATCGCTGCTGCAACCGGCGATCGGGGCTTTCACCGACAAGCGTCCCATCGGCTATGCACTGCCGGTTGGAACCGGTTTCACGCTGGTTGGGCTGCTGCTTCTGGCATCGGCTGGCCATTATGCTCTGCTGCTTCTGGCGGCGGCGCTGGTGGGTTTCGGCTCGGCCGTTTTCCACCCGGAATCCTCGCGTATCGCGCGGCTTGCTTCCGGCGGCAGGCATGGCACGGCGCAATCGGTGTTTCAGGTTGGCGGCAATATAGGTACGGCAAGCGGTCCATTGCTGGCTGCTTTCATCATTGTTCCCAACGGCCAGTCCTCGGTTGCCTGGTTCGGCCTTGCAGCGCTCTGCGGCATGGTGATCCTGACCTGGGTCAGCCGCTGGTACGCAGCCTTCCGGCGCGCGTCAGCCGGGCGTCCAGCCCCCGACACCTCCCTGTTGCACAGCCGCCGCCGCGTCATCATCGCCTTGGTCGTTCTGGCATTGCTGGTCTTCACCAAGAATATCTATGTCGCCAGTTTCACCAGCTTCTACACTTTCTATGTGATCGAGCGCTTTGGGGTGAGTGTGCAGGATTCGCAGCTTATGCTGTTCGTTTTCCTGGGCGCGATGGCGGCGGGCACGCTGATTGGCGGACCAATCGGTGACCGGATCGGTGCCAAGGCGGTGATCTGGGTCTCGATCCTCGGCGTGTTGCCATTCACGCTGATGCTGCCTTATGCGGATCTGTTCTGGACCGCGATCCTGACGGTAATTATCGGCGTTGTGCTGGCCTCGGCGTTTCCGGCGATTGTGGTGTTCGCGCAGGAACTGGTGCCAGGCCGGGTCGGGCTGATTGCCGGTGTGTTCTTTGGTTTCGCCTTCGGTATGGGAGGCATCGCAGCCGCAGTACTGGGGCAGGTGGCCGATGCGAAAGGGATCATCTATGTCTATCAGATCTGTGCGTTCCTGCCGTTTCTGGGTTTGCTGACGATTTTCCTGCCAAAGCGGACGACCTCAATCTAGGCCGTGGCACGAACTGCGCTTGTCGCCATAATGGGAAAACCAGCTTAGAACATCCGTTGGTCGATGACGCACAACCAGACGGAGCCAGGCAGTGAAGTTTCTCTACAAGTCCCTGAAGGTGTACCTGGCTGAGCGGCTGTGGTTGAGGCCTGCTGCTTTTGGCATTGTTGCGGTGCTTGCGGTCATTGTTGCCTTCGGCGTCGACCGCTGGATCAAGCTTCCGTTTGATTTCAGCATCAGGGAACAAACCATCCGCAGCCTGTTGACGATCATGGCATCGGCGATGCTTGCGGTGGCGACATTTTCGGTTTCGGTGATGCTGTCGGCCTATGTGGCAGCAATTTCATCCAGTACGCCGCGGGCATTTTCCGTTGTTGTGACGGATTCCACCTCCAAGCAGGCGATCTCCACCTTTATCGGCGCCTTCACCTATTCCGTGGTCGGGCTGATCGGTCTCAATATCGGAGTGTTTCAATCCAGCGGCCGGATCATATTGTTCTTTACCACGCTTTGGGTGTTTATCTGGGTGGTGGGAACCCTGATCTACTGGATTGATCACGTCGCCCGGATCAGCACGGTATCGTCCACCATTTCCAAGGTTTCCGATCGCGCTAAGGACCGACTTACCCAGCATTTGCTCCATCCCGGCCATGGCGGAACACCGATTTACATCAACATGCTGCCGCCCCAAGGTGCGGTGCCGGTGATGTCCGGGTTCACAGGCACGGTTCAGTTCATTGATGTGGGAGCATTGGCGGATTTGGCTGAAGCGGCGGATATCAAAATTCAGGTGGCGGTGCGGCTTGGCGATCTGATCAGTCGCGACAAGGTGGTTGCCTGGATGTGTGAGACGGCATCTGATGCGGTCGATCAAGACACGGTTAAACGGATCCGCAGCGCGATCCGCATCGGCCAGAGCCGCAATCGCGGTGAAGATCCGGTTCTTGCGTTGCAGACCTTGTCGGAAATTGCCGATCGCGCCCTGTCGCCCGGCATCAATGATCCCGGCACAGCAAACGATATCCTCGATTCGCTGGTGCAGGTGTTCGCCGACGCAGCCGCCGAGAGCGAGCAAGCCGGTACATCAACGCAACATTCGCGCGTACTGGTGCCGATCATGGATCCGGATGTGATCCTGACCGCGGCCTTTGAACAGATCGCCCGAGACGGGGCAGGGTTTGTCGAGGTTGCGGTGCATCTTCAGCAGGCGATGTCGGCGATTGCGCCGTGCCTGCCCGCATCATGGACGGATGCGCTGCAGGCGCAATCGACACGGGCTCTGCATCGCTCGAAGCAAGCGATGACCAATGCACATGATTTTGCTCGGGTCGAAGCTGCAACGAAGCTAGCGGAGCAACGTCCTGCCAAAACGGGGGTTTAAAGCCCGCAGTCCCATGCGAACCTAACCGGCAGAGCCATGGCTTTTCGCGCCATGGCTCCCGGGTGAGGCCCTATTGGGCGACGTAACCGCCATCGACCGGGATGATGGCGCCTAGCATGAACGAGGCCTCGGGCGAACTCAGCCAGACGATCAGATTTGCCACTTCATCAGGCGTTCCGATACGGCCGAGCGGATGCAAAGGGTCCATCATCTGATTGCTGGTCTGCGCACCGGCAGTGGCCTGATCGGCAAGCGAATCCAGCATCCGTGTATCAATGCCGCCGGGACAGACGGCATTGGCCCGGATCCCCGCCTTGCCGTATTCGAGCGCGACATTCTTGGTCATGCCGATCACTGCGTGCTTGGAGGCAACATAGGGTGACAGGCCGGGAAACCCGATCAGACCTGCGATCGAGGCGAGATTGACGATTGTGCCGCCGCCGGCCTGAAGCATGTGCCGGATTTCAGCCTGCAGGCACAAAAAAGTCCCCTTGGCATTGATCCGCATGATGGCATCGTAATTGGATTCGGCCTGATCGGCGAACGGCGCGATGGTGCCCTCGATGCCGGCATTGTTGACCGCACAGTCAAGCCGTCCGTACTGGTCGACGGCACCGGCCACGAGGGCTGCCACATCATCGGCCTTGGACACGTCGGCGTGCTGGAACATCGCCGTTCCACCCGCCTTGTGAATCATAGCAACGGTCTCTTCCCCGCCCGGAACATGGATGTCTGACACCACCACATTGGCACCTTCAGCGGCAAATTTGAGCGCCGTGGCGCGGCCGATGCCGGCACCGGATCCGGTGACAAGGGCGGTCTTTCCAGTAAACATTCCCATTTCGCTCTCCCGTGATTGTGATTGCTACAGACTTCACAATGTAGGGTTCAGCGCGGCGGCGCCTTGATGCGCATCAAGAGAATGGGGAAGTAAGGTTTCGCGAGCCGTGTCACACCAGCTTCTGCAACGCCATTGCGCCGGCAGGGGCATTGACCTTGCCGCCGGTTATGAAGAAGGCAAAGACGTCGCGCGGTTGTTTTTCCACAGTGCGGTCAGCAGCGATCAGAGGCAGATCTGATGGCGCGCTACCTTCGGCATAGGTGCGCAGCCGGTTGGCCCAAAGATCAATGTCTTCAGCCGGATAGCAGGTCGGAATTTCATCTGTACCGCGCTGCAGCCGGGCATAGACGAAATCCGATGTCACATCGGCCACCATCGGGTAGGTCTCGTGATGAGCACAGACCGCCGCCACATTGTGCTTGGCCAGCAACTCGATGAACTCCGGCGTACAGAAGCTCTCGTGCCGCGCCTCGACAACATGACGAAGCGCAATGCCATCCTGTTCCGCCGGAAGCAGAGCGAGAAAGGCAGCGAAATCATCGGGTTCGAACTTCTTTGTCGGCATGAACTGCCAGAGAATGGGGCCGAGCCGATCGCCAAGCTCGGTAATTCCTTGCGTCAAAAACTTGGTGATCGAAGGCTCGGATTCGGCAAGCACCTTGCGGTTGGTGCAATAGCGGCTGGCCTTCAGCGAGAAGACAAAGCCGTCCGGCACATCGGATGCCCATTTGGCAAAGGTCGCCGGCTTCTGGCTGCCATAATAGGTGCCGTTGACCTCTATGGCGCGAAGCTGCGATCCGGCATGCTGCAAGTGTTTCGTCTTGGGCAGTTTCGGCGGATAGAAGCTCTCGTTCCAGGGATCAAAGACCCAGCCGCCGATGCCGGTGCGGATTGTTCCGTGTGTGGTCAAGAATGCCTCCCTCACTCGCTGAATTGGCTCGGCCGCTGTAGCGATGATACCCAGCCTGAACGAAATTGCTTGGTGCAGCCACCTGAAAATATGTGGTTGGTTCTGTGTCTGACACAAACATCATCCGCGTTATCATTGCATTGTTGAATATGCAGGGTGCGACAAAAATGTCAGGCACTGTACAGAGAATTCAAATTGGACCGAATTCGCGTCTCAGTGTCGCAATTACATCGCCGAATGTTTCCGAAATTCGACTTTTTTTGAAACGTAGCTGCTGAATTCCATCAAAGTTAGACGCTAACTCAACCCCATTCTCGACTAACAATATGGCGCGATCAAAGCCGAGCTTTCCTTGAAACAAGCCGCATTCGTGAACTACGTTCTGGCGCGCCCGCAGCCCCTCAACTGTCTTGTCCTCTCCGGTTAATACAAGCAAAGCCATCGACGCTTCGGAAGACATGTTCTCCAATATATCGCGTATTGTATGTCCTGCACGATTTCCTGTCTCATAGGCGATAACATCGACCGCGTGCTTGTCCTGTAGGTGAGACTTAAGTTTTTCCCACTGCGAATTACGACCATGGCCGATGAAGATCTTCGGCTTTGTCGAACCCTTCCGCATGATTTGACATTTTTCACTTTCAGAACAGTTCTTGAAAATGTTAGCAATTCTCGCAAAATCAACATCGGCTTCAGACTTGAGTTCAATGGTAGTCGTATCCGAATACAAAGATAATGAAAATTCTTTCAAACTAATGGGGTCGCGAAGAGTAATGTAATATGTTTTAATTTTATTTAAATCATATTTTTCCGCAAACAACTCTAAATCATCTACGGAAAAGCTCTCGTTCTCAAATGTTATTTTTGCTAAGGTTACTTTAATATAACGATTTTCGCAAATATGTTTAAAACAATCTATAGCTTTCTGGATTAATGCCCAATGAAATTTTTCTTCTCTGAAATAATACTGTTTAACTGTCTTACTGGAAGCCTCCGGCTTCATGATAATATTTTCTGTGAAAATATTATCTATTTTATTGAAGTGATTTTCAATAACTAAAGCAGAATTGGAAAAAATGGAGATGTTCGTTTCTCCGGAAATAAGTTCAATTCCAATTCTTTCGCGAGCAGAATTTTCTGTTTCTATTGTGTAGCTCGAATATAGTCCGGTTGAGTATTTTTCAATGAAAACATCAAAATCCTCTACAGACCAACTTTCTTCAGAATTTGCGAGCCAAAGCTGATTCGAAGACTTGTTCCTATCCCAACCATCGCCATGAATAAGTTCCATTATTCGTATTATCGCGTTTGCGTTTATACTTCCACTATATTGCTTTCTCTTTCGCATAATCGGCACCTTATATGATCGAATAACGTCTAATGACGCGCAATATTTGAGTCAAATCCCTCACTCCGCCGCCTCGACCCGTCTCCCCGGGCGCCGTTCCAGCAATCCCTTGAGGAACTGGCCGGTGTAGCTGCGTTCCACCTTGGCGATGCACTCGGGCGTGCCTTCGGCGACGATCTCGCCGCCGCCGTCGCCGCCTTCGGGGCCGAGATCGATAACCCAGTCGGCGGTCTTGATGACTTCAAGATTGTGCTCGATGACCACGACCGAATTGCCCTGATCGACCAGCTCGTGCAGCACCTCGAGCAGTTTGGCGACATCGTGGAAATGCAGGCCGGTGGTCGGTTCATCGAGAATGTAGAGCGTGCGGCCGGTGGAGCGCTTGGACAGCTCCTTGGCAAGCTTGACGCGCTGCGCCTCGCCGCCTGACAGAGTGTTGGCCTGCTGGCCGACCTTGATGTAACCGAGACCGACGCCCTGCAGCGCTTGCAGCTTGTCGCGCACAGCGGGAACGGCGGCGAAGAACTCGACGCCTTCCTCGACCGTCATGTCGAGCACGTCGGCAATCGACTTGTGCTTGAAGGTGACGTCGAGGGTCTCGCGGTTGTAGCGCTTGCCGTGGCAGACGTCGCAGGTGACGTAGACATCGGGCAAAAAGTGCATCTCGATCTTGATGACGCCATCGCCCTGGCAGGCCTCGCAGCGGCCGCCCTTGACGTTGAACGAGAAGCGTCCCGGCTGATAGCCGCGCGCCTTGGCCTCCGGCAGATTGGCGAACCAGTCGCGGATCGGGGTGAAGGCGCCGGTATAGGTGGCCGGATTGGAGCGCGGGGTGCGGCCAATCGGTGACTGGTCGATGTCGATGACCTTGTCGATGTGCTCGAAGCCGTCGATGCGGTCATGATCGGCGGGATTCTCGCGCGCGCCCATCACTCGGCGCGCCGCAGCCTTGTAGAGCGTCTCGATCAGGAAGGTGGATTTGCCGCCACCCGACACGCCGGTGACCGCGGTGAAAAGGCCAAGCGGGATCGATGCTGTGACATTCTTCAAATTGTTGCCGCGGGCGCCAATGACCTTGATTTCTTTTTTCTTTTTGGGTTTTCGCCGTTCTGATGGAACCGCCACATCGAGTTCTCCGGAGAGATATTTGCCGGTGATCGAGCGCGGATTGGCCATGATATCGTTGGGCGTGCCTTGGGCGATGATCTCGCCGCCATGAATGCCGGCATAAGGTCCGATATCGACCACATAGTCGGCGGTCAGAATGGCGTCCTCGTCGTGTTCAACCACGATGACGGTGTTGCCGATATCGCGCAGGTGCTTGAGCGTTTCCAGCAGACGAGCATTGTCGCGCTGGTGCAGGCCGATCGAGGGTTCGTCGAGCACATAGAGCACGCCGGTGAGGCCGGAGCCAATCTGCGAGGCGAGCCGGATGCGCTGGCTTTCACCGCCCGACAGCGAGCCAGAATTGCGCGACAGCGTCAGATAATCCAGCCCGACATCATTGAGGAATTTCAGCCGGTCGCGGATTTCCTTGAGAATGCGGACGGCGATCTCGTTTTGCTTGTCGTTGAGGCGGGCGGGAAGGTCCTCGAACCATTCGCCTGCATGGCGAATCGAAAGCTCGGTCACTTCGCCGATGTGGCGGCCATCGATCTTGACGGCGCGCGCCTCGGGTTTGAGCCGGTAGCCGTCGCAGGCAGGGCAGGGTGCCGCCGACATGTAGCGCTCGATCTCTTCGCGGGCCCAGGCGCTGTCAGTTTCTTTCCAGCGCCGCTCGAGATTGGGAATGATGCCCTCGAAATTCTTGGATGTGGTGTAGGAGCGCAGACCATCATCATATTTGAAGGCAATCTTGTCTTTTGTGCCGCGCAGAATGGCGTTCTGTCCCTCAACTGGCAGCTCGTCCCAGCGGTCGCCCAGCTTGAAGCCGAAATGCTTGCCGAGTGCTTCCAGTGTCTGTGTGTAATAAGGAGAGCTGGACTTGGCCCAGGGCGCAACGGCGCCGCCGCGCAGGGTCAGGTTTTGCTCCGGGATGATCAGCGCGTCATCGATTTTCTTCTGGGTGCCGAGGCCATCGCAGGTCGGGCAGGCGCCGTGCGGATTGTTGAACGAAAACAGCCGCGGCTCGATCTCGGAAATGGTGAAACCTGAGACAGGGCAGGCAAACTTTTCCGAAAACAACATCCGTTCATGGGTTTCGTTCTTGGATTTGTTGGCCGAACCGCCTGCGGTCTCGTTCTCAGGCAAGGGCTTGTCGGCAAACTCTGCAATGGCCAGGCCGTCGGCCAGCTTCAGGCAGGTCTCCATACTATCGGCCAGCCGCGCCGCGGTGTCGGGCCGCACCACGATGCGGTCGACTACGATGTCGATGTCGTGCTTGTATTTCTTGTCGAGCGTTGGCGCATCGGCAATCTCGTAATACTGGCCATCGACCTTGACCCGCTGATAGCCCTTTTTCATGAACTCCGCGAGTTCCTTGCGGTACTCGCCCTTACGGCCGCGCACCACCGGCGCCAGAATATAAAGCCGTGTGCCTTCTTCCAGTTCCAGCACCCGGTCGACCATCTGGCTGACCGTCTGGCTCTCAATCGGCAGGCCGGTAGCCGGCGAATAGGGCACGCCAACGCGGGCAAACAACAGCCGCATGTAATCATAGATTTCGGTGACGGTGCCGACGGTCGAGCGCGGATTGCGGCTGGTGGTCTTCTGCTCGATGGAAATTGCCGGCGACAGTCCGTCGATCTGGTCGACATCGGGTTTTTGCATCATCTCGAGGAACTGCCGTGCATAGGCCGACAGGCTCTCGACATAGCGCCGCTGACCTTCTGCATAGATCGTATCAAACGCCAGCGAGGATTTGCCCGACCCCGACAGCCCGGTCATCACAATCAGGGAGTTGCGGGGCAGGTCGAGATCGACGTTCTTGAGATTATGCTCGCGGGCTCCGCGAATGGTGATCGATTTCAGTTCAGTCATGACGCCGCCGATTTGCCGTGGAGTGTCCGGCGTGTTCTGACGAACGCGCATGGATCGCTCAAATACCTAAAAGCTACGCAGGTTCGATTTCACCGATTGAGGCATCGGATCGTATCCCGCGACAATACTGCTCCTCAAGAACACCGGATTTCAATGATGGTTCCATGGAGCAATCCAGATCCATACATAAGCACCTCATCCATAAAGTCGAGACACTGCCGGTGTTGTTGCGGTTACCAAAGCCGAATCTGTTGACAGAACCTGACACAATAATTAGAACAAATATAGAACAAAAAAGGCTTGTGGATTGTCACCGCCCGTCTAACGGGTGGATGGCTGATCCTGTAAGGTGCAGACGGATTTATCGGGGCGGCGGAGAGCCGCCTGAAGTGTTGGAAGGTGAAATATCATGGCGGGCAGCGTCAACAAAGTCATTCTCATTGGCAATCTCGGCGCCGATCCGGATATCAAGCGGACCCAGGACGGCCGCCCGATCGCCAATCTGTCGATTGCGACATCCGAGAGCTGGCGCGACAAGAATTCCGGTGAGCGCCGCGAAAAGACCGAATGGCACCGGGTTGTGATCTTCAATGAAGGTCTGTGCAAGATAGCCGAGAGCTACCTCAAAAAGGGCTCGAAGGTCTATATCGAAGGTCAGCTTCAAACCCGCAAATGGACCGACCAGTCGGGCCAGGACAAATATTCCACCGAAGTGGTGCTGCAGGGTTTCAACGGCAACCTGACCATGCTTGACGGCCGCAGTGAAGGCGGCGGCGGCGGTGGATCTGGCGGCGGCGGTGGCCGTGGTGGTGATTATGGCGGCGGCGGAGACTTCGGCGGCGGATCGTCCGGTAGCGGTGACCGTGGTGGTTCAGGCGGCGGCGGCGGTGGATTTGGCGGCGGCGGTGGCGGTGGCGGATCATCCCGCGATCTCGACGACGACATTCCATTTTGATCAAACAGTTCTGACTGTACAGGCCCGCAAGCAAGTTGTTTGCGGGCCTTTGCATTTTCCGACGGACACGAATTCGAAACACAACGAACGGGACCGAGGTCAATGAAGCAATCGATCACACACGTCGCTCTTGTGGTTCGCGACTATGATGAAGCCATCAGCTTTTATTGCGGGGTTCTCGGCTTTGATCTGCTCGAAGATACCTACCAGGCTGAACAGGACAAGCGCTGGGTGGTGGTGCGGCCCAAGGGCGGGCAGGGCGCTTCAATTGTTCTGGCCCGAGCTTCCAAGCCGGAACAGGAGCCGTTTGTCGGCAACCAGACCGGCGGGCGCGTCTTCATGTTCCTCAACACCGATGATTTCTTTCGCGACTACAACCGCCTCATGGCGGAAGGTGTCGAGTTCATCCGTGAACCGCAGACCCATGATTACGGCACCGTGGCAGTGTTCCGGGATATCTACGGAAATCTGTGGGACCTGCTGCAATTGACCGAAGGCCATCCGGCAGCGAACTGACTGTTTGACGTCATTGAACACCGCGGAGATGCACAGGATTGTGATTGGCCTCACGGAATTGATCCGGGCAACTATCAGTGATGCTTGAAAAATCGATCAAATCCCTCAATGCCCGCAGGCTGCTGATGGCAGCTGCTGGCTTTCTGTTGACCTCGGCGTCTGCCCACGCCGGAGAAGCTGACGTTGTTGCCGCAAAGTACGCCAAGGCTGCGGATGGCACCTACCGGTTCGATGTCACGGTGCGCCATGCCGATGCCGGCTGGGATCACTATGCTGACAAGTGGCAGGTGGTCGATGCGGATGGGACTGTCTTTGGCGAGCGAGTGTTGGCGCATCCGCACGACAATGAGCAGCCGTTCACCCGCAGCCAGTCTGGGATTGCCATTCCTGCGGACGTGAACAGCGTCATCATCCGCGCTCACGACAAGGTTCACGGCTGGGGTGGTGCGGAACTCATCCTAAAATTTGACGAGTAAGCGGGCTCGATCATCGTCGTTCGATCAACGGGCTTTGCATTTACGTCAGGCAGTCAGGAAGGCCTGCTTGATTCCGTCGACGACGAATTGCACCGAGAGCGCTGCCAGAATGACGCCCAGGAGCCGCGTCAGAATGGTGCGGCCGGTGTCGCCCAGAAACTGGTCGATGCGTTCGGCGATCACCAGAAACGCGAAAAGCACCAGTGATGCTGCGATGATCACACCGATCAGCCCGGCGCGCTCGACCGGCGCGTAAAATGAACCGGCAAGCAGGATGACGGCTGAGATCGCGCCTGGACCGGCAATCAGCGGGATAGCCAGCGGGAACACTGCGACATTGGAAATGTGATCCTTGGTGATCGCCCGTTCGGCGCTCTTTTCCTGCCGTTCATGGCGTTTCTCGAATATCATTTCGAAGGAAATCCAGAACAGCAGCAATCCGCCGGCAATGCGGAAAGCGCCCAGCGATATGCCCAGCACATTGAGAATGCTGGCGCCAGCAATGGCGAAAACCGCGAGAATAGCTGCAGCCGTCACGGTGCCGCGCATGGCCACCTGAAGACGCTGGCTGCGCGTCATGCCGGTGGTCAAACCAAGAAAGATTGCCGCCAGGCCGGGTGGATCGAACATCACGATGATGGTGACGAATGCATTTATGATCAGTTCAGCATTCATGGAGCATTCCCTTCGGGCCCTGCGAACAGGCCATATATAAGGACTTACGACACCCAAGCCCTGTTCGAAACCCCCATCCGGGGCTGCAACGGTGGAGAAAGTGGTCTGAATAGCTGAATCGGGGCGTGAAAATTGGCGACAGCAGCGGCTTTCGGCTATAACGCACAAATGATTCCATCCAATGTTCGTGGACCGCTTTGACAGACCAAAACACACCCGCCGGACCGATTACGCCAGGCATTCAGCCGGTTTCAATTGTCGAGGAAATGCAACGCTCCTATCTCGATTACGCCATGAGCGTGATCGTCAGCCGTGCGCTGCCGGATGTGCGGGACGGGCTCAAGCCTGTGCACCGCCGGATCCTCTACGCCATGCATGAGGGCGGTTACCACTGGAACCGCAAATATGTGAAGTCGTCCCGCATCGTCGGTGACGTGATGGGTAAATATCACCCGCACGGCGACCAATCGATCTACGACGCCATGGTGCGCATGGCCCAGCATTGGTCGATGAGCGCGATGCTGGTTGACGGGCAGGGCAATTTTGGCTCGATCGACGGCGATCCGCCGGCTGCGATGCGATACACGGAATCGCGTCTGGCCAAGCTGTCGCACGAGATGCTGGAAGACATCGACAAGGAAACTGTCGACTTTCAGGACACTTACGATTCCTCTGGCCGTGAACCGAAAGTGGTGCCGGCACGGTTTCCCAACCTGCTGGTCAATGGTGCGGGCGGCATTGCCGTCGGTATGGCGACCAACATTCCGCCGCACAATCTGGTTGAAGTGATCAATGGCTGCATGGCCATCATGGACAATCCGGCGATTGAGCTTCTGGAACTGATGAGCATCATTCCGGGCCCGGATTTCCCGACCTCGGGCATTATTCTGGGCCAGGCCGGCATCCGCAGCGCCTTCGAGACCGGCCGTGGCTCGGTGATGATGCGCGGCAAGGTTCATGTCGAGCCGATGCGCAATGACCGTGAAGCCATCATCATCACCGAAGTTCCCTATCAGGTGAACAAGGCGACGATGATCGAGAAGATGGCCGAACTGGTGCGCGACAAGCGCATCGAGGGCATTTCCGACCTGCGCGACGAGTCCGACCGTCAGGGCTACCGGGTGGTGATCGAGCTGAAGCGCGATGTCGTTGCCGATGTCATCATCAACCAGCTTTACCGTTACACGCCGTTGCAGTCCTCGTTCGGGGTCAATATGGTGGCGCTCAACGGCGGCAAGCCGGAGCTGATGAACCTCATCGACATGCTCAAGGCCTTTGTGGCGTTCCGCGAGGATGTCATCACCAAGCGGACCAAGTATCTGCTGCGCAAGGCGCGCGAGCGGGCGCATGTGTTGGTTGGCCTGGCAATTGCGGTCGCCAATATCGATGAAGTCATTGCGCTCATCCGCAAGGCGCCTGATCCTGCGACGGCGCGCGAGCAATTGATGACCCGGCGCTGGCCGGCGATGGATGTCGAAACGCTGATAAGGCTGATCGATGATCCGCGTCACAAGATCAACGAGGACGGCACCTACAATCTGTCCGAGGAACAGGCTCGCGCCATTCTTGAATTGCGTCTGGCGCGCCTGACTGCACTCGGTCGTGATGAAATCGGCGACGAACTCGGCAAGATCGGTGAGGAAATCAAGGAATTCCTCGAGATTCTCGGCTCCCGGATCCGGGTGCAGCAGATCGTCAAGGACGAGCTTATCGCCGTTCGCGACGAATTCGGCGTGCCGCGCCGTACCGTGATCACCGAGGGTGGTGCGGACATGGACGACGAGGACCTGATCGCACGCGAGGACATGGTGGTGACCGTGAGCCATGCGGGCTACATCAAGCGCGTGCCGCTGACGACCTACCGGGCACAGCGGCGCGGCGGCAAGGGCCGCTCCGGTATGGCCACCCGCGACGAGGATTTCGTCACAAGGCTGTTTGTCGCCAACACCCATACGCCGGTGCTGTTCTTTTCTTCGCGTGGCATTGTCTACAAGGAGAAGGTCTGGCGTCTGCCGATCGGCACGCCGACCTCGAAGGGCAAGGCGCTGATCAACATGCTGCCTCTGGAAAAGGGCGAGCGGATCACTTCGATCATGCCGCTGCCTGAAGATGAGGACAGCTGGGCCAATCTCGATGTGATGTTCGCCACCACACGCGGCACCGTTCGCCGCAACAAGTTGTCGGACTTTGTCCAGGTCAACCGCAACGGCAAGATCGCCATGAAGCTTGACGATGAGGGTGACGCCATCCTCAATGTCGAGACCTGCAACGAGTTTGACGACGTGTTGCTGACCACGGCCCTGGGCCAGTGCATCCGCTTCCGGGTCGACGACGTCCGCGTCTTTGCCGGCCGCAATTCGATCGGCGTGCGCGGCATGAATCTCGCCAAGGGCGATCACATCATCTCGATGACGATCGTGCATCACGTCGATGCGGAACCCTGGGAGCGTGCCGCCTACCTCAAGCGCGCCATGGCTGAACGCCGGGCCGAACTGGGCGACGAGACCGAGGATGTAGGTCTGGTCGGCGAGGATGCCGGCGAGATCGGTGAAATCGGCGAACTCTCCAATGATCGCTACGAGGAGCTGAAAGCCCGCGAGCAGTTCATTCTGACTGTTAGCGAAAAGGGCTACGGCAAGCGCTCGTCAACCTACGAGTTCCGCATCTCGGGCCGCGGCGGCAAGGGCATCCGCGCCACCGACACCTCCAAGACAGCCGAGATTGGTCCGATGATTGCGACCTTCCCGGTCGAGCAGGGCGACCAGATCATGATGGTGTCGGATGGCGGCCAGGTGATCCGGGTTCCCGTCGGCGGCATCCGCATGGCCAGCCGCGCAACCAAAGGCGTGACCATCTTCAACACCGCCAAGGATGAGCGCGTGGTCTCGGTTGATCGCATCAGCGAACCGGAACATGACGAAGAACTGGACGAAGAGGGTGTTGAGGGCGTGAGCGCAGCGCCAGAGGCTGGTGAAACAGCGCCGGAAGCCGGTGATACGCCAGCGCCGGACACTGACGAAACGCCGCCTGAAGCCTGATAAGCCTTCAAGCTTGCTTTGAGAAACCGGGGAGAGATCCCCGGTTTTTTTATGGGCGGCGGCGAGGCCGGAGGCGGGACACTCGCGGGCAAGCCTGCAGACCTACAGGCTGATAAATGAGTAAGCCTGTCAGTGTATTCCGGTTGGAATGAGCTGCGGAACACTTAGGCGGCTTTTGTTTCTTCAGATTTTTTGGCGTCGGAGGAGTGCGCATCTGCAGCAGAGAAGAACTCCGCAGTATGAAGCTTTTTCTGCTTTGCGCTGTACATCGCCATATCAGCGCGGCCCTCCAGCGTTTCCCAAGTCATGCCCATCTCGGCTACCGCCACACCGACCGAGGGGGAGAGAATCCTGTCGAAGCCGGCGAATGCAATGGGGGCGTTGCAGCTGATCAGAACCCGGTCCGACACAGATTTTGCTGCCGCTTTCGGATTCTGGTCAAACAACACACAGAGGAATTCGTCTCCACCCAGCCGAACGACATGATCATGCGGCCGTACCGAGGCCTTGAGCCGTTCCGCTATGGTTTTCAATGCATGATCGCCGGCCATGTGGCCATGTTCGTCGTTGAGCTTCTTGAAGTCGTTGAGATCCAGATAGAGCACTGCAACGTTGCCGGCGTTGACCCGCGCTTTCGTCTCCGGTGTCCGCAGCACATCCTCGAGGCCTGACCGGTTGAGAAGTCCAGTCAGATTGTCGGTAGACGCAACCACCACGGCGCGCACGAGCGCCTTGCTTTGCTGGTGGAAATAGCGGGCGACAAACAGGCAGATCCCAAGAATGGACAAACAGACCAGCAGAAGGCCAGGCATGATCTCCGTGCGAAGAACGGTTCCTATATCATTGGGAGACCAGACTAGCTGGGCAACCGGCGTGCCATCCGGACCGACAAGATCGACACCCGGTTCCTTCGGCGGATTGCTCGTAGGCACAATCGCATAGCCGGTTCCCTGCGTCAGATTGGACATGGCCTGCAACGTGTCATCGCTAAGCAGCTTGACGCCCATCATGATAGGCACCGACGCAGGGTCAATTCTGGCAAAATAATCCGGCGTGATCCAGCTCGCGGCAACTGCGCCAAAAGAGCCATTGACCTGGCCAATCCCGGAAATGGAGACATAATCACCAGGCGCGGTTTCAAAGAGCCTGAACAGAAACGGCCGTATGCTCTGCACATCAAATTGCTCGGCCGACGCGATGGTGCCGGTTCCGTCATACAGGTGCAAGATCTCGCCATCCGCACGCAGAATCACAATATGATCAAACAGCGCTGTCTCGGTCGCGCCCGAGCCGATATTTTCATAGAGTCCATCAACATCATTGGCACTGACAAGTTCGTAAGCGAGGTTCCAATTGGAATAATCGGCCGTTGCCGCTTTGACCTGGGCAACCTTCTCGGTCACCAGCAATTCAACAATGCTCTCGTTGTTTTCCTTCTCCAGCTGATCGATCCGGCCGGTAAGCCAGAACACGCTGCCAAGGATCATGCTGACGGCAACAATGCCGAGCATAAGCAAATATCCAAAGATGAATCTGGGCTTGTTATCAACCATTATCCGCTTTTCCACCGTTCTTCCGTCAACGACGCTTAGCGGAAGCTTTTTAAGAAAAACGGAATTCTGGGCCTGCAGTTGGCCTCTTCACTGGTTTTGGGACGAAAACGCCGGAACAGGGTTTATGACTGATAAACACAACAGATGTCGGGATTGCAGCTCCCCGCAAAACCGCCTGTTTGCGAAATATTCGTAGATTCCAACAAATCACAGCCTTTTGACGCGGCCTTTTCCATGCTGCCACAATCTGTCAACATAACCTGCTACACTCTACACTCGCATCCCATCCCGGAGCCCGTTTTGTCCCGCGCTGCCCGTCTTCTCGATCTTTTGCAAGTCTTTCGGCGCTACAAGCGGCCGGTCAGCGGGGCTGCGCTGGCTGACGAACTGGGCGTGTCGCTGCGCACCATCTATCGCGACATCGAAGCCCTGAAAGCGCAAGGGGCGGCGATTGACGGGGAGGCGGGGGTCGGGTTTGTGCTCAAGCCCGGGTTCATGCTGCCGCCGCTGATGTTTTCCGAGGACGAGATCGAGGCGCTGGTGCTCGGGTCGCGCTGGGTGGCTGAGCAGGCCGACCAGCCGCTCGGGGCGGCGGCGCGCAATGCCCTGGTCAAGATCGCCGCCGTGCTGCCTGACGATCTCAGGGCCGGACTGGACGAGTCCACCTTGCTGGTTGTGCCCGGCCCACCACTTGCTGCCGGAGAGAGCGAATTGCCTCGCATTCGCGATGCCATCCGCCGCCAGCGCAAGCTGACCATTTCCTATGCGGATGCCAATGGAGCCTGCAGCGAACGCACCATCTGGCCGATTGCGCTGGCGTTCTTCGACAAGGCCAGAGTGGTGGTGTCCTGGTGCGAATTGCGCAATGATTTCCGGCATTTCCGCGCCGACAGGGTTGTCCGCCTTACCGTGGAAGCCACCGGCTATCCGCAGCGGCGCGCTACCTTGATGAAGCAGTGGCAGGCCAAGGAAGGCATTCATTTGCGCTCCCGGAATGGTGAATAGGTCGATTCACTGCTGACAATATATGACAGCATAAAACCGTAGTCTTTGTGTGTGGTCGAAAGATCAAAACCCACAAAAACTCACGGAGACCAAAATGCTGAATTTCAATTTTGTGCTGCTGCATGTTGCCGACCCAATCGCCAGCGCCAGCTTCTATTCCAACTTGCTCGGCAAGCCGGTGGCCGATTCCAGTCCGACATTTGCCATGCTGCCGCTGACGGAAGCGGTCGTGCTTGGTCTTTGGAAGGCCAGCGAAGCAGATCCTGCGGGCAAAGGCAACCCCGGAGCCAGCGAGATTTCGTTTGATGTGGCAGACGTGCCAACACTGACAAAACTCCATGCGGACTGGGCCGCCAAGGGCCTGTCTATCCCGATCGAGCCTGTTGAAATGCCGTTCGGCCACACCTTTGTGGCTGCTGATCCAGATGGTCACTGGATTCGCGTGGTGGCCAGCGCCAGGAACTGAGATGTCAGCTGATTGCTGATAAAAAAAGCCCGGTCTGCGGACAGTTCCGTAGACCGGGCGAATTTGACTTGGAGGATTTTGGGCCGGCTGCAGGCCTAATTGTTGCGGGGCCAGACCGGATCGGCAGATTTGTCAGGCATCTCCTGACGCAATGCGCCAAGAACCAGGCCGCTGAACAGCGCGACGATAAGCAAGGCAAGCAGGGCGAGAGCTACGGTCATCACATTTGTCCTTTCGTCGCACCAATCTTTGATGCAGACACCATGACAAAACCTGAATGAACCCAAGCTGAATGGTTTTATGACTAATTTTTGGTGATTAGTACTCGCTCAGAAAAGATGCACCGCACCGGGGACGGCCAGACCGAAATCCGGGCCGCCGGGGCGTGGCGGCGGCAGGGTTTGCAGCATCGCATGGATGTCCTGGTCGCTGGTTCCGTCCTCAATCAGGGTGGTCCAGACCCGGAAAGACGACAGCTGATAGGATCCAAACGAGGTGATCATCGCCACATCCGATGCATCCGAGCCGCGCACCATCAGGATGCGGCCAATGCGGGGGACATTGTAGCGCGCGTCGACCGTGTGCCAGCTTCCGCCGAGAAAAACCTCGAACCAGGCGCAGAAATCATCAAAGCCGGAATCGGGCACCCCGATGTCGCCAAGATAGCCGCTGGCGTAGCGTGCCGGAATATTCATCGCTCGGCAAAGGCTGACGCCCAGATGGGCAAAATCGCGGCAGACGCCGGATTTTTCCTCCAGCACATCGCGGGCTGTCTTGTCGGGGCGGCCGAACTTGTAGCCGAAGGTGACATGGTTATGGACGAAATTGCAGATCGCCTGCACCCGCGGCCAGCCTTCCTGGGTGTTGCCGAAATTGGCCCAGGCAAAATTGCCCAGACTGTCTGAATCGCAATAGCGGCTTGCGCCGAGGAAATCGAGCGTGTCGCTGGGCAGATCCTCGATCCGGTGCTGGATGGCAAATGTCGGGAAAATGTCCGGAACGCCGCTGACTTCGGTGGCGCAATCGCTCCAGAAGGTGGTTCTGCCCTGGTCGGCAACGGCGCGGGAAATCCGGTTGCCGTAGCGGTCCACATAGACCGATATGGGAGTCATGCTGGTGGATCGGACAAAATCGGCGCCGATCAGCCGTCCGTTGAATTCCGTGTGCGTCGAGAGCGCCAGCAGCATCGGAACCGGTGCCGGGCAATCAACCATTATTTCAAAACCAAACCTGATCAGCATGTGAACACCTTATGTCATGAACTGTTGCAACGTTTTGAGAGTTGCTTGGTTCCAAAGCCGGCGCCTTAAATTCCGGACCGGATGCGCGCTCCCGTGGGGGCTTGAAACACTATGGCACGACTGGAAAGTCCTTGTGATATTCTTTTTCGCAAGTGCACAATTTGATGAGGCGGGTGCAACAATCCAGGCACCGGTGTTCAAGATTCGCCTTTGATAAACCGCAATAGAGGCGTATGGAATAAGCGTAATAATTCAAGCATTCCGTGGAAGCGTTCAGCGCGAGCTCACAATCACTATGCTTGCATCTCGACTATGAAATGAAAAATACCGCTCCGGACGCACCAGTGCGGCGCCGGGCGCAGACAGTATTGGATTGTATCTATGGCCACGACTATTTTCACAAAGGGGCAGCAGGTTGCGCTTCAGTCACGCGTTGGACTTTCGCCTCGAACACCGGTGGAATTCACCGTTTTGATGCGATTGCCTGACAACCAGGGCAAGGCGCAGTACCGGATCCGCAATGAAGAGCAGGGTCATGAGCGCGTCGAACAAGGCAGCAATCTGGAACTCATCGAATCCGTCAGCAACGCCTAGCGCCTATTGCTGCTGCCTTATCTATAACGCCCAAAACATCACCAATTGTGTGGAATCCGAGTGAGACCAATCCCGGTCATTCGGATGAAACGCGGAAACAGGGAAAATCATGGCCAAAGGTCAAATGAAATCGAACAAGGAAGTTCGCAAGCCGAAGAAAGACAAGGCTGCGGCAAAGTCGTCGGCAGCGGTAGGCACTGCAGTCAAGCAACTGGAAACAAATCCGTTTCAGAAAAAAGCCAAGAAGTGATGGTGCTCGCGCTCCAGCGGGAGCGAGCAGCACTATGATCGGCTTTCCAAATCAGAGCCGCAGTTTTGACGAAGATCACGGAACGATCCGGTTCTCCGGCTATGACGGCGTGATGGAAGTCCGCTTCGTGCTGGAGGCTCCGGCGCTTGAGCAGATCGCCGGCATCACCCGGTCGCCGGATACTGCCTATCTCGATGCATTCGACCAGTACCGCGCGCAGATCGAGACGGCCGCTGTGCGTGCCTACAAGAAAAGCCGCAAGTCGCTTATCTGGCTGTCCTCCGCCGATTTCTAGAGCCGCTTGCCGGGCGTTTCATCCAATCACCGCTTGATGCGCTCCGTCTGTCATGACAAAAGCCATGCAAAGAGGGTTTTTGCCATGCGCATTGCGTTTTATCCCGGGTCGTTTGACCCCATGACCAATGGCCATATTCACGTGCTCGAGCAATCGCTGGCTCTGTGCGACCAGCTGGTCGTCGGCATCGGCGTGCATCCGGGCAAAACGCCTTTGTTTACGTTCGACGAACGGGCAGGCATGATCGCGGATGTGGTGAGTAGCGAATTTCCTGCGCGCTCAGGCGACGTCAGTGTTGTTTCCTTTCAGGGATTGGTGGTCGAGGCGGCGAAAGATGCGGGCGCCAGCTTGCTGGTTCGCGGACTGCGCGATGGAACCGATCTCGACTACGAAATGCAGATGGCGGGGATGAACCGGGCGATGGCGCCGGGGATTACAACCGTGTTTGCGCCGGCCTATCCCGAATCCCGCCACATCACCGCCACGCTTGTGCGCCAAATCGCCAAGATGGGCGGCGATGTCGCGCCATTCGTTCCGGTTGTCGTGCAGAAAGCGCTGGCAGCGCGGATCGCGTAAGCCCAACTCCCTTCGCCGTGGCGTTGCCAAGCCCACGGCGGTGTGTCAAACGATTGCCGCCGGGCTTATGAGCCCCGGCCGCCGCATTTTTTGGAGCCAACATGCGTTCTTCACGACTGCTTATCGCTGCGACCCTGGCCCTCGGTCTGGTCTCGACATCCTTTGCCGCTGCAGCCGAGATGCTGACAATCACGCTGAAAACCGGTGATGTTGTCATCGAACTCGCGGATGATGTTGCCCCACAGCACGTCGCGCGCATCAAGACGCTGGCCGATGCCGGTGAATATGACAATGTCGCGTTTCACCGGGTGATCGAAGGCTTCATGGCCCAGACCGGTGATGTCGAATTCGGCGATATGGAAGATGGCTTTGCGCCGAACCGGGCCGGTACCGGCGGATCGTCTCAGCCGGATCTGACGGCCGAGTTTTCGAACAAGCCGTTTGTACGCGGCGCGGTCGGAATGGCCCGCTCGCAAAGCCCGGATTCAGCGAACTCGCAGTTTTTCATCATGTTCGCGCCCGCACAGCATTTGAACGGCCAGTACACGGTCGTCGGCCAAGTGGTCAAAGGCATGGAGCTTGTCGATCAGATCAAGCGCGGCAGTGCCAACAACAATGGTTCGGTTGATGGTCCGGACCGCATGATCAAGGTCCGCTCCGGCGGCTGACGAAACTTCAATTTCAATTAACACAGGAGAGACCCCATGGCGGAGATCAAGGATCCCGAAAACACACTCATCATGGAAACCACCAAGGGACAGGTGACCATTGAACTGCTTCCCGACCTGGCCCCCGGCCATGTTGCGCGGATCAAGGAACTGGCCCGCGAAGGCGCCTATGACGGCGTGGTGTTTCACCGCGTGATCGACGGCTTCATGGCGCAGACCGGCGACGTCAAGTTCGGCAAGTCGGACGGCAAGGATTTCAATCCGGGCCGCGCCGGCATGGGTGGTTCGGACAAGCCTGACCTGAAGGCAGAATTTTCCAACATGAACCATGGCCGCGGCACCTGCTCGATGGCGCGCTCGCAGGATCCGAACTCGGCCAACTCGCAGTTCTTCATCGTCTTTGATGACGCAGGCTTCCTCAACCGTCAGTACACGGTCTGGGGCCAGGTGATGGAAGGCATGGACAATGTCGACAAGATCAAGCGCGGCGAGCCCGTTACTGATCCCGACAAGATTGTCTCGGTCAAGGTCGCGGCAGACATCAAGGCTTAAGTAGCTGATACGCGCGGGATCGGGTGGCCATGTGGCGACCTAATCCCGCGCGTTTTTTATGAGGCGCACCCATGCGCGTAGAGCTTTTCGATTTTGACCTTCCCGACGAGCGCATAGCGCTGCGGCCAGCAAGCCCGCGCGACAGCGCCCGGCTGCTGCAGGTCTCCACTGATGGCAGCCTCACCGACCTGACGGTCAGCGATCTGGCCGACCTTCTCGAACCCGGCGATGCGCTGGTGTTCAACGACACCAAGGTCATTCCGGCGCAGCTCGAAGGCTTTCGCATCCGCGATGAAAACCAGCAACGCATTTCGGCAACGCTGCACATGCGCTCAGGCCCGGATCGCTGGAAAGCCTTCGTGCGCCCCGGCAAGCGGATCAAGCAGGGCGACCGGCTGCATTTTGGCGGCGACGGCGCCACCAGCCTGCTGGGCGTGCTCGATGCCACTGCGGGGACACGCGGCGAGGGCGGCGAGCTTGAGCTGATCTTTGATCTCTCCGGCCCGGCGCTGGATCAGGCGATCATGGCCACAGGCCACATTCCGCTGCCGCCTTACATTGCCTCAAAGCGTGGTGAGGATGATCAGGACCGGCTCGACTACCAGACAATTTACGCCCGCGAAGATGGTGCGGTGGCTGCCCCCACGGCGGGCCTCCACTTTACGCCCGAGCTGTTCGCGCAACTCGATGCGCGCGGTATCTCGCGCCACTTCGTCACCCTGCATGTCGGCGCCGGCACGTTCCTGCCGGTCAAAGTCGACGACACCACTGAACATCTGATGCATTCCGAAATCGGCCATGTCAGCGCGGCCACAGCCGATGCCCTCAATGATGTGCATGCGCGCGGCGGGCGGGTTGTATCGGTCGGCACCACCTCGCTCAGGCTGCTCGAGAGCGCCACCGACGAGGACGGCACCATCAAGGCGTGGTCCGGTCCGACCGACATTTTTATCACGCCGGGCTACACATTCCGCGCCGTCGATGTGCTGATGACCAATTTTCATTTGCCGCGTTCGACCCTGTTCATGCTGGTCTCGGCTTTTTCCGGCTTTGACACCATGCACGCAGCCTACCGCCACGCCATCACAGATAATTACCGTTTTTATTCCTATGGCGACGCCAGCCTCTTGTTCCGGAGCGAACCGTGACCCCCGAAACTCCCAAAAAAAACGAGACCTTCCAGTTCCAGCTCAGCGCCACCGACGGCAAGGCGCGGCGCGGCGAGATTTCGATGCCGCGTGGCACCATCCGCACGCCGGCGTTCATGCCGGTCGGCACCGGCGGCACGGTCAAGGCCATGTATATGGACCAGGTCAGCGATCTCGGCGCCGACATCATTCTGGGCAACACCTACCATTTGATGCTGCGCCCGGGTGCGGAACGGGTGGCCAAGCTCGGCGGCCTGCATGAATTTGCCCGCTGGCAAAAACCGATCCTGACCGATTCCGGCGGGTTCCAGGTGATGTCGCTGTCGGCCTTGCGCAAGATCAACGAGCAGGGCGTCACGTTTCAATCGCATATTGATGGCTCGCGCCACGAGATGAGCCCGGAACGCTCGATCGAAATCCAGGGTCTGCTTGATTCCGACATCCAGATGCAGCTTGATGAGTGCGTCCGGCTGCCGGCCAGCGAGACCGAAATCGAGCGCGCCATGGAAATGTCGCTGCGCTGGGCAGACCGCTGCAGGACAGCCTTTGGCGACCAGCCCGGCAAGGCGATGTTCGGCATTGTCCAGGGCGGCGATATTCCGAAATTGCGCGAGCGTTCGGCGCTGGGGCTGGCAGGCCTTGATCTCAAGGGCTATGCGGTCGGCGGTCTGGCTGTGGGCGAGCCGCAGGCGGTGATGCTCGACATGCTCGATGTCACCTGTCCGCTTCTGCCGGCGAACAAGCCGCGCTACCTGATGGGCGTCGGCACGCCTGACGACATGCTCAAATCCGTCGGCCGCGGCATCGACATGTTCGATTGCGTGATGCCGACCCGCGCCGGCCGCCACGGCCTGGCCTTCACCCGCCACGGCAAGATCAACATCAAGAACGCCCGCCACGCCGAGGACCACCGTCCGCTCGACGAGCAAAGCTCATGCCCCGCCGCGCGCGACTATTCCCGCGCCTATCTGCACCATCTGGTCCGCTCCAACGAGATTCTGGGCATGATGCTGATCACCTGGAACAATCTGAGCTACTATCAGGACCTGATGTCCGGCATTCGCGGCGCAATCGAAACGCAAGCGTTTGAGGCGTTTTCAGCCGAGACCACTGAGCGCTGGGCCAAGGGCGATATTGCGCCGCTGGGGTAGGGCCGTCACAAGGCAACATCGCGAATTTGCGGAAGCGCTTCCACACTTTCCGTCATGCCGGCCCCCGACCCGGCATCCAGCGGCCCAAATCTTTGGGCCAAAGAGTCTTTTGGCCCGGCGGACGCCGGGGCGCTGGATACCGGATCAAGTCCGGTAAGACAGCGTAGATGAATTCGCTCAGCGTTCCGTAAACCCGGGTGGCTTCCAATCTGAAGCGCCGTTTATCTCTTGCCGCAACCCTCAGACAGCGTCCAGCGTCTTCTCGCAATGCGATGGGCCGCCCTTCGGATCAATGCGGTCGGAGACGGCGTGGATGGTCTTGATCGTGTAATTCTTGCTGACCGTCAATTCGACGACGCAGGGCCTGCCGCTGCCAAATCCGCCGCGCCAGGTGTAGAGCGTTGTCCCGCCGGGGCCGGCCGTATCGGCAACCTGAGGTCCGAAGGACGCGAAGAAGGCGCCTGCCGATTTGCCGTTCCAGCGCGCCTGCAGCGGGTTGGAAGACACAGCAACGGTTGTGCAGGCCGAAAGGACAACGGCAATTACGGACAAGATTGCAAGCCGGGATTTCATGGTCGACATTTCCTTGGTGTTGCGTGATGGTTGGCGGCGACTGGCACCGCGATCCGTCATAGCGGATTCTGTACGATGAGAAAATTATTTGTCGGTGGAGAGGCGAATGATGAAGTGACTTTGTTGACGGGGGGGCGCGCTGCGTCCTCAGCGCCGACAATCATATACTACGGACGGCGCAACGTGCGCTTGACCAGAGTTTTCTTCGGAGGCACTATCAACCTTGGGATTTGGTATGGAAAATCCCGGACATCAACAGATGGAGGGTTGGCCGATGAAAGCTCTGAAAATCGCAATCGTCATAGTTGCAACCGGTTCGCTGGCTGCTTGCACGACAACTGAGAAAACAGCCAGCGGAGCAGGGGTCGGCGCGGCGATCGGCGCGATTGCTTCAAACAGCGTAGGTGGAGCAGTCGCAGGTGCTTTGATCGGTGGCTTCGGAACCTACCTGTTCGAAACGGCCGATGGCCGATGCCAGTACCGCAATTCCAGAGGTAAAGTTTATACAACACGGTGCCATTGGCGTAGATAGTCGGCAGTTGCGGTTCCGGAGACTTGCAGTAGCGATAGAGGCGAAACTGTCATGAAGCTGTTCGCCATTGTTCTGGCTTGGTTGAGCCTGGCAGGGATGATCTTTGGCTGGTGGGGCGTGGAGACCGTCGCCGGACGCCGCCAATTTGACGAGATGGCAGGCATTATCCCGTTTGTTACCGGCATTGTCTCACTCATCCTGCTGCTGATTGCGGCCGTCCTTTATTATTTCGCAAATCGATAGGGCGTAGACACGGCCGCGAAATCTGCAGCTTGCTGCGTTGTCGTCCACATCCATCACCGTCGTCATCCCGGACTCGATCCGGGATCTAGCAGCGCACGCTTCTGCGGGCGCGGAATTTCCCCTCCGAGAATATCTTGCAGGAAAGGTCCTCCAGCTCGCGGACGCTCGCCGCTGGATGCCCGATCAAGTCCGGCAGGACGGTGGTCGGTTATGACGAATTGTGAGGGCGCGCGGCGCCATCCCAGCCAAAATCACCCCGACTTTGTCCCCACAGTCATACCCCATGCCATAATGCCTGCGCTCCCGCTGCCGGATGGATCGCGAACGTGTTGGACCAGGCGGGAGGAAGGCCTTTCGGGATTTGCCGTAACGTGCGGCAGGCACCGGGAGGAGGTGGAGGCCATCGGGGTTCCGCTGGCGGGCGGTGCTCTCTCGGGAGGGCCGTGCAAAGCCAGCCACCGGGCCGGATTTCGCCTCGCCCAATCGAAAGGTTGGGTACGAGGCGCTGATGCCGGTCCGGGCCTGTGGCGGACATGACGTGCCGGATGCGGCGCGTCAGGGTCCGTGCCGGAACCCTGCGAGAACCACTCCCGCGGTCTGTCCTGATCGCGGCCGGAGCAATCCGGACGGGGATAAACTCCCGGGGGTGCAAGGCGCCGCCTGTCGGATGCGGACATCATCCGGCGATACTCGGGCCGCGCGCGAGCTGCGCCACCCTTATACAAAATATCCAGAGGCAAAGCCCGCGTGCGGCCCTCCGGACTGCCAGCCATCTTCACACCCCGCGATAATCTCGCGCGGGATCGCTTTTGCATGGCCCAAACGGAACGGGCTTCGAGGCTGAGGTGTCCTCGCGGCTTTTCAGATGAGCAATCTATGCGATCGAAATCACTTCGAGATCATGCTCGTTGACCTCGACCACATCTCCCACGCCCTTGCCCATCAGCGCGCGGGCCACGGGGGAGGCAAACGAGATGGTGCCGGTTTTTGGGTCAGCTTCGTCCTCGCCAACAATGCGGTAGGTCTGGGCCGGCTGGTCGTCGCGGGTGTAGGTCACGGTCGACCCGAAGGCGATCACATCATGGGAGGTCGGATCAGGCAGCAATTCGGCGGTGCGAACGCGTTCTGTGAAATAGCGCGCATCGCGCAATGGGTTGGCCTGCTGGCGGCGACGCTCGTTGACATCCTCGATCGTATTGGCCGCCTCATAGGCTGCACGCGCTTCATCAAGTTGTGCCTGCATCTGCTTCAATCCGGTCAGTGTCACCAGATTGGGATGGGCGGAAATCGGCCGGTCCGGCAGCAGGGTTTCGGCTGCGGTTTCTGAACTTTCTTCCTTGGTGAAGGCAACGCTCACTGCAATTCTCCGTTTGGCTGCTCCCGGTGCGCACTGCGAAAATTCGGCAAACCGGGAGACCCGAGCATAGGTTGAAACCCGATCAACTGGCAATGCCAGCCTGTGCGCGATCAACGCGGCGGGGCCGGCTTGGTTCCGGCGCGATGGTTACAACGAAGGCAGGCCACTACGTGGCCTCAGGTTTGGGGGGCTGCGGATTTGAACATCTGGACGCCATTGATCTTAAGGGTGCCGTCGGGCTGGCGTTCAAGCGAATAGAGTGCGGTCCAGTCCTGACCATCGGGGCCCTGGATAATGACCTCTTGCACGATGCCTGCACCATCGGCTGCTGCCTTGGATCGGCCGAAAGCGAAATTTCCGGGGCGATAGACCGGTTCGTAGCCGCGTTTGACCATGTCGAAAAACCGGCTCTGGTCCGGATATAATTGCTTGATTGCCGGGGCCGCAAAGGAATAGGCGGCGTCCATGTCATCGGACAAAAAGGCGTTGATCTGGCTCTCGATAACATCTCTGGCCGAGGCTGCATCATCAGCGCGGGCCGGGGCAAAAGCTGCCAGCACTGCAAGCAGTGATGCAGCCAGAATGAAAATGAAGCGAAACGGATGTGTCATGAGCAGGCCTCCTTCTTATCAAGATAGGACGGCAGGTGCCGATGGAAAGTTTCGCAGCGAAATGAAATATGCGTGCGCCTGATGTTTTACATTAAGAGAGGCAATAAATCGAATCCAAACATACGCATAGAGTTAATTGCTAATGTAATGATTCAGCTTGTGGACGGGCCTATGGCACGATCATCACCTTGCCATCACCCAGTTTCAGCGCCGCAGGCAGCTCCTGCATCACGTCCGCAAGCTTCACCGTCGCCACCACTTCGGTGCTCCATGCGCCCGAGATGAAGCGGTTCTGCACGGCGCGAAGCGTCTTCAGTTTCTGCAGAAGCGAAGCCTGCTTGAACCAATTCATCAGCCAGTATCCCTCGATCTTCTTGTTCATGAAAATGAACTGGCCGGGTTCCTTGAGAGCCGGCGCTTCGGTGTCGAGCTTGCCGTAAATGATCCAGCGGGAGCGCGCCGGCATGGCCGTGAAAATGTCGGCGGCGATCTGGTTGGCGACCGCATCGAGCAGCACGCGCGGTTTTTCCGATTTCATCAACGCGGCGAGCTTTGACGCGAACTCCGGATCGGACTGAACCAGCACATGTTTGGCGCCAAGCTGGGTGAGATGGGCGGCCTGGCTCTCTTTGCGGATGATGGCGATCATCGCATAGCCGTTGTCGCGCGCCAGACCTGCCATCAGCTTGCCGAGCTGGGAGAAGGCTGCGGTGAAGACAAAGCTCTTCGAGCCCGAACCCTTGACGATGTCGAACATGGTCCAGGCGGTCACGGGATTGACCACATGGCCGGCCGCATCCTCGTCGCGCATCGCCGGTTTGACCACAACGCAGGTTGCGGCCTGAACAACGACGTAGTCGGCCCAGGCGCCGGAGCCATTGACGCCGCCGACAAAGGCCACCCGTTTGCCCTTGAGGTATCGTGCATGAAGCCCCTTGCCGTCGACAACATCGCCGACACCCTCGAAGCCCGCAGCAGCACCCTTGATGCGGGGCTGACCGTATTCGCCCTTGATGAAATAGAGATCAGAGGGATTGACCGAGGCCATCCGCACCTTGACCAGAACCTCGCCGGGACCGGGCTTTGGAACGGGCAACGAGCCATAGTCGAGATAAGGCTCCAGCGTCTCGATGGATGCACCTGTGCGGGTGGCGCCGAAGCCATCACCCTTGAGGATCAGGGCGTTCATGCTGGAAGGCAGGGTCATTGTTAAGTCCTTACGGGGTCAGGCCCGGGGGCAGGGCTTAGGGGGTCAGGATGGTCTTGCCGATGGCGCCACGATCGAGAATGCGCTGCACCGCGGAGGCTGCCTGCGACAGCGGGCGGCGTTCATCGATGCGCGGTTTGATGCGTCCCTCGGAATGCCAGGCGAACAGTTCGCGGTTGTTGGCAGCGTAGACTTCCGGTTCCTTGGCGGTGAATGCGCCCCAGAACACACCGACCAGCGAGTATTCCTTGAGCAGCACGAGATTGACCGGCAGCTTGGGAATTTGACCGGAGGCAAAGCCGACAACGAGAAGACGGCCGTTGCGGGCCATGGCGCGGGCGGCGACATCGAAGGCGGCTCCGCCGACCGGATCAAATGCGACATCGACGCCGCGGCCTGAATGGGATTTGAGAGCATCGCGCAACCCGTCATAGGGCAGGGCGACATCGGCGCCAGCATCAATGCAGGCTTTTTGTTTCTCCTCGGTCGAGGCAACGGCGATGACGTTGGCGCCCATGGCCTTGCCGATGGAAATGGCGGCAAGCCCGGTCGATCCGGCGGCGCCAAGCACCAGCAAAGTTTCGCCGGGCTTCAGATTGGCCCGCTGCTTCAGCGCGTGGTGCGAGGTTCCCCAGGCGCACATCAGCGCACAGGCGTCGGCAAAATCCATAGTCCCGGGAATAGGGAAAACCCGGTCAGCAGGCGCCAGCACTTTTTCGGCATAGCCGCCATTGTTGAGCAGGACCACAGCCCGGTCGCCGGGCTTGACGTGGATGACGTTGGCGCCGATCGCCTCGACGATGCCTGCGGCCTCCATGCCCGGGACAAACGGTGTCTCGGGCTTCATCTGGTAAAGGCCCTGGACCAGCAGGCCATCGGGATAATTCACGCCGATGGCTTCAGCCTTGATGACGACTTCATCGGGGCCGGGTTTGGGGTCGGGCAAGTCCCGGTACTCCAAATTGGAGACCGGGCCGTATTCGGGACAGACAATCGCCTTCATCGCTGATTACACCTTTTCCTGTGTGTAGCGCTTGAGTTCCGTGCGAGCCACCTGACGGCGGTGGACGGCATCGGGGCCATCGGCCAGTCTGAGCGTGCGCAAATGGGTCCAGCTGCGTGCCAGCGGCGTATCCTGGGAAATGCCCTGCGCGCCAAACATCTGAACGGCTTCGTCGGTGACCTTGAGCGCCACCCGGGGTGCGACCACCTTGATCTGACTGATCCATGGAGCGGCAGCGCGGCCATCGCCCTGATCCATCATCCAGGCAGCCTTGAGGCACAGAAGCCGCGCCTGTTCGATTTCCATGCGGCATTCGGCGATGATGTCGTAATTGGCGCCGAGCTGGGCCAGTTTCTTGCCGAAGGCTTCGCGTTCGAGCGAGCGCTTGCACATCAGTTCCAGCGCCATTTCCGATTGTCCGATGGCGCGCATGCAATGGTGTATGCGGCCCGGTCCGAGACGGCCCTGGGCGATCTCGAATCCCTTGCCTTCGCCAACCAGAAGATTGCCGGCCGGAACCCGGACATTGGTGAAGCGCATATGGAAGTGGCCATGCGGTGCATCGTCCTGGCCATAGACTTGCATCGGGCGTAGCTTTTCGATGCCGGCGGTATCTGCGGGCACCAGGATCATAGAATGGCGGGCATGCTTGGGGGTATTTTCGTCGCCGGTGCGAACCATGACGATGTAGATCTTGCAGCGCGGATCGCCGGCGCCCGAAGCCCACCATTTTTCGCCATTGAGCACATATTCATCGCCATCTCGGACGCAAGACATGGAAACATTGGTGGCATCAGACGAGGCGACGTCCGGCTCGGTCATCAGATAGGCGGAGCGGATCTCGCCGTTGAGCAGTGGCTCGAGCCACTGCTTCTTGTGTTCTGCCGTGGAGTAGCGGTCGAGCACTTCCATGTTGCCGGTGTCGGGAGCGGAGCAGTTGAAGGTCTCGGCACCGAGATGCGCCTTGCCCATTTCCTCGGCGAGATAGGCATATTCGACGGTCGTGAGTCCATGTTCAGCCTGGGTTCGCCACAGGTTCCACAGGCCGCGGGCCTTTGCCTTGGCTTTGAGACCTTCCCGAATTTCAGTCTGTCGCGCGGTGTAGCTCCAGCGGTCGCCCTGAGCGCCGACTTCGGTCAGAAATTCCTCATCAAGAGGCATGATCTCGTTGCGCACCATGTCGCGCACGGCTTCGAGAATGGGTAGCAGGTGCTTGGTTACGCCAAGATCCATCGGCTTCGCTTCGGTCATCGGGTTCCTCCATCATAATTTCGTTCAGGCAAGTGTTCGTTCAGACTGCTTGCCCGTGTAACCCAGAAGCCGGATCGCGTAGAGAACGCACTCGTCAGCGACGACTTCAATCTCTTTTTCGGTCTGACCATCTCGCGGTGTGAACCAGACGATTGGACCATTGATGCACATGAAGACCGAGTTGAGCGCGATCTTTATGTTGTTATATCGGATGTCGCCGTCGGCCATTGCGTCCTCGAGCACTTTCGCAAAGTGCTCGGAATAGGCGTCTCGCAACTCGGCCAGTTGCTCAAGCTCGGCGTGTTCATTGGCCGGCATGGTGCCATGCCGGAGCATGTCGACCCCCTGGCCTACGACATTCTGGAAAGCCTTGGTCCGGATTACGCAGAGTACATGCGCCTTGAGTACGGCCTTCAGCCGTTTGATGGCTGACATTTCAATATCGAGAAGCGGTTCGATGGTCTGGAAATTCATTTCCATACCGGCCCGGTATACGTCGAGGAACAGCTCTGCCTTGGAAGCGTAATGGTGATAGATGCGGCCCTTTGTCGAGGAAATCCGGGCTGCGACCTCATCAAGGCTGGTGGCGGCGTAACCGCGCGCTTCGAAGCACAGTGCAGCACCTTCCATGATCTCCATGCGGGAGAGGTCGGTGTCGCTCTGGCGCCGGTATTTGGTCGATCGCGCCGCGGTCGCCATGCCTTGGTCTGCCTCTCTCCACTGGTCCGGCACTCCAGCCGGCGCATGTAAAAAATGTTTTCAAACCATCTTGCAGTTGATCAAGACATGAACATACTATTGAGTATGTTGTCAATCAGCAGGACAGCGCTATTGTCAAAAGAGCCGATGCACGGGCCGTGCGACGGAAACCAGAATGCGGGGGATTATCCATGAGTGATTTGAGCGACGCCTATCTTGGCAGCCTGTTCGGAGTGAGCGGGAAAATTGCGCTTGTAACCGGTGGCGCGACCGGGATTGGCCGGATGATCGCAACGGGGCTGGTTCAGGCCGGCGCGCGCGTGATGATTGCGTCCCGCAAGGGATTGGATTGCATCCAGGTGGCCGATGAAATCAACGCCATGGGAGCGGCAGGGTCAGCCGAAGGGTTCACCGGGGATGTTGGAACCGCCGATGGCGTGGCGGCACTGGTTGAGGCAGTTCAGGCACGCACCGATCATCTCGATATTCTGGTCAACAATGCCGGCGTTTCCTGGGGCGCACCCTATGCGGATTTTCCCCATGCAGCATGGGCCAAGGTGATGTCGGTCAATGTCGCAGGCCTGTTCACACTTACTCGCGACTTGACCCCGTTGTTGCTCAAAGGCGCGAGCGATGCTGATCCGGCGCGGGTTATCAATCTGGGTTCGGTGATGGGCACCCAACCAGCCGCACATGGCGCCTACTCCTATTCGGCGTCTAAAGCGGCAGTGCATCATCTCACCAAGATCCTGGCTGAAGAGCTTGCAGAGCAGCGTGTGACAGTCAATGCATTTGCACCTGGACCGTTTCAAAGCCGGATGACGGCGTTTGCCACAACAAGTGACGACCAAGTCGAAAATGTCAGCGCCGGAGTGCCACTCGGGCGGATTGGCGCACCTGACGATGTGGCGGGGGCCACAATCTATCTGTGCAGCCGTGCGGGTGCTTACGTCACCGGCGCAATCCTGCCGATTGATGGCGGGGTATCGGTGCAACACGGCATCAGTCTGTTCAAGGACGCCTGATATGGAAGACCAACCTTTCGATATGGAAGCGCTTGCCGACGAGCTGCACGAGCTCGTCCCCGGATTTTCAGGCCTGCATGCGATCGAGAAGTTCAACACCGGCCAATCCAATCCGACCTACCGGGTGGAAGCCGACAGCGGGCGTTATGTGCTGCGCGCCAAACCGCCGGGCACCTTGCTGAAATCAGCCCATCAGGTGGACCGGGAATATCGGGTGATGAAGGCTTTGGCCGAGAACAATGTTCCGGTGCCCAAGGTCTTTGCCTTGTCGGGTGAGCAAAGCTCGATTGGACGGATGTATTTCGTCATGGAACTGGTTGAAGGCCGGATTTTCTGGGACCCGGCGCTGCCGGAAGTCAGCAAGCAGGAGCGAACCGCGATTTATGATGGCATGAATGATGTTCTGGCGCGGCTTCACCGGGTCGATCCGGAAGCAGCGGGACTGGCTGACTATGGCCGTTCCGGCAATTACTTTGCCCGCCAGATCCGGCGCTGGAGCGAGCAATATATTGCCAGCAAGACGGAAGAACTGCCAGAGATGGACCGGCTGATGGATTGGCTATGGGAAAATCTGCCTGACGATGACGGGATCGTTACGGTTGTGCATGGGGACTACCGGCTCGACAACATGATCTTTTCCTCGCATGGCGAGCACGTGTTGGCACTGATCGATTGGGAGCTGTCGACGTTGGGTCACCCGCTGGCGGATTTGTCCTATCAGTGCATGCAATGGCGCTTGCCGCACAAGAGCGGATTTCGAGGTCTGGGAGGACTTGACCGGGCGGAACTCGGAATTCCGAGTGAAGCGGACTATGTGGCGCTCTATTCCGAGCGTAGCGGCATCACGGTGGACAACTGGACATTCTGCCTTTCGTTTTCGTTCTTCCGTCTCGCGGCAATCCTGCAAGGTGTCTACAAGCGCGCGCTTGATGGCAATGCTTCCAATCCGGAGCGCGCCCGTGAAATCGGCAAGGCCGTGCCGGAGCTGGCGCGGATGGCCAACGACATCATGTCCGGGAAGGCTTGAGAGATGGCAGATTTTGCGGGAAAAGTGGTTATCATCACCGGTGCGACTGGTGGCTTCGGGCAAGCCGCGGCACGTTATTTTTCCAATGCGGGTGCCAGCCTGGTAATCAGTGACTTTGTATCAGACAGGCTGGAAGCGTTTGCCAAAGAACTTGGCGGCACGACCGCAGCGGTCAGTGGTGATATTTCCGATCCGGAATTGTCCGAACTGCTGGTGAAGAAAGCCCTGGCTGAATTCGGGCGGCTCGACATTGCCGTCAACAATGCCGGAATTGTTCATGACATGATGCCATTGCCGAAAACGCCGGTCGATGTTGCACAGAAGGTCATCAATGTGGATTTGATGGGCGTGTTCTACGCCATGCGGGCGCAACTGCCTGTGATGGAGAAACAGTATCGGGAAAGCGGGCAGGGTGGTTCGATCGTCAATGTCGCTTCCGTGGCGGGAGTGGTCGCAGCACCGATGCTGTCGGTCTATTCTGCTGCAAAGCATGGCGTGGTGGGTCTGACCAAATCGGCTGCGATCGAATATGCGCGCCGGGGCGTGCGGGTCAACGCCTTGTGCCCCTCGTTTGCGCGGACGCCGATGGCCACCGATTTTCTCGACAAGGCAGTAAAGGACCGGGATCAAGCCGAAGCTGCCATGGTGCAGGCGATCCCCATGCGCCGGCTGGCCGAAGTCGACGAGGTGATCGCAGGCCTCATCTATCTTGCTGATCCTGCATCGAGTTTCGTGACCGGTCAGACGCTGCAGATCGACGGCGGATTATCGGCAGCCTGATCAATTCAGCTGCTCGGGCTACAGTTTTTGCACATCGGTTGAGCGATTTGGCTGGTTGAACATCAAGATCAGCAAGCGCACAGTGCAGACAACATAATCAATCCGGAGGCAGGACCATGCAAGAACTTACTCATTTCATCGGCGGCCAGCATGTCAAAGGCAAGTCGGGCCGTTTTGCCGACGTGATGAACCCGGCAACTGGCGAAGTTCAGGCCAAGGTTCCGCTGGCGTCCGCTGAGGAATTGGCTGAAGCGGTCGCGATCGCCGCCAAGGCGCAAGTCGGCTGGGCTGCGACCAACCCGCAGAAACGTGCCCGGGTGATGATGAAGTTCGTCGAGCTTCTGCACCGCGACATGGATAAACTCGCCGAAGCGTTGTCGCGTGAACACGGCAAGACAATCCCCGACGCCAAGGGCGATGTGATGCGCGGCCTTGAAGTGGCCGAGTTCTCGTTTGGCGCGCCGCATCTGCTCAAGGGTGAATTCACCGAGGGTGCTGGCCCCGGTATCGACATGTACTCGATCCGCCAGCCGCTCGGCGTGGTCGCAGGCATCACTCCGTTCAACTTCCCGGCGATGATTCCGATGTGGAAATTCTGCCCGGCGATTGCCGCTGGCAACGCCTTCATCCTCAAGCCATCCGAGCGTGATCCGTCCGTGCCGATCATGCTGGCCGAACTGATGAGCGAAGCCGGTGCACCGGACGGCATTCTCAACGTCGTCAACGGCGACAAGGAAGCGGTCGATGCGATCCTCGATCATCCGGACATCATGGCCATCGGCTTTGTCGGCTCGACGCCGATCGCGCAGTATATTTATGCCCGTGGTTGCGCCAACGGCAAGCGCGTACAGTGCTTCGGTGGCGCCAAGAACCACATGATCATCATGCCCGATGCCGATATAGATCAGGCTGTGGACGCGCTGATCGGTGCCGGCTACGGCGCTGCCGGCGAACGCTGCATGGCAATTTCGGTCGCTGTGCCGGTCGGTGAAGAGACGGCAAACCGGCTGATTGAAAAGCTGACACCGCGCGTCGAAGCACTCAAGATCGGGCCGTACACTGACGGCGACGATGTCGATTTCGGACCGCTGGTGACCCGCGAAGCCCGTGACCGAGTGCTCGGACTGGTCAATTCCGGTGTGGAGCAGGGCGCCAAGCTGGTGGTCGACGGCCGCGACTTCAAGCTGCAGGGCTACGAGAACGGCAACTTCATGGGCGGCTGCCTGTTCGACAACGTCACCCGTGACATGGACATCTACACCCAGGAAATCTTTGGGCCTGTGCTGTCGGTGGTGCGTGCGCCGAACTATGAGGAAGCTCTGCGCTATCCGATGGAACATGAATATGGCAACGGCACCGCGATCTACACCCGCGATGGCGACGCTGCGCGTGATTTTGCCAGCCGGATCAATATCGGAATGGTTGGCATCAACGTGCCGATCCCGGTGCCGCTGGCCTACCACACCTTCGGCGGCTGGAAGAAATCCGGCTTCGGTGACCTCAACCAGCATGGTCCGGATTCTTTCCGCTTCTACACCCGCACCAAGACGGTGACCGCGCGCTGGCCCTCGGGTATCAAGGACGGTGCCGACTTCAACATCCCGACGATGGGCTGAAGACCCGGCGGCGACATCAATTCAGAGACGGGGAGGCAATAGCCATGGACTTTGAACTGAACGAGGAACAACAGGCGATTTTCGACATGGCGCGCGAGTTTGGCGCCGAGAAGATCGCCCCTTTCGCCGCCAAGTGGGAAAAGGAAGAAGCCATCCCGCGCGAGGTGCTTGAAGAAGCAGCCTCGCTCGGGCTGGCAGCAATCTATGTGCCTGAAGCCGATGGCGGCTCGGGCCTGACACGGCTCGACGCCACGCTGGTGTTTGAAGCGCTGTCGATGGCCTGTCCGTCGGTCGCCTCGTTTTTGTCGATCCACAACATGTGCACCTGGATGGTCTCATCTTATGGTTCGGACGAGATGAAGGCGCGGCTGTTGCCCGATCTCGTCACCATGACCAAGATCGCCTCCTATTGCCTGACAGAGCCCGGTTCCGGATCCGACGCCTCGGCGTTGAGAACCCGGGCAGACCGGACCAATGAAGGCTACAAGCTCAACGGCACCAAGGCGTTCATCTCAGGTGGCGGATTTTCCGATCTCTATCTGGTGATGACCCGTACTGGCGTTGACGGACCCAAGGGCATCTCGGCGGTTATTGTCGAGGATGGGACCAAGGGGCTTTCCTTCGGCGCACCGGAAAACAAGATGGGTTGGCGTTCGCAGCCGACATCCGAGGTGCAATTTGATGATTGCGTCATCCCGGCGGAAAATCTGCTTGGTGAAGAAGGTGCGGGTTTTCGCTATGCGATGAGCGGGCTTGATGGCGGACGGTTGAACATCGCGGCTTCCGCGCTCGGCGGCGCGCAATCGGCGCTCGACAAGACGCTCACCTATATGGGCGAACGCCAGGCCTTCGGCAAATCCATTGACCAGTTTCAGGCCTTGCAGTTCCGTTTGGCAGACATGGAAACCGAAATGCAGGCGGCGCGGATTTTCCTGCGCCAGGCGGCCAGCAAACTCGACCGCAAGGCGCCGGACGCCTCCAAATATTGCGCCATGGCCAAGCGGTTTGTCACCGACACCGCCTTCAATGTTGCCAATGACGCGCTGCAATTGCATGGCGGCTACGGCTATCTGGCCGACTATGGCGTCGAGAAGATCGTACGCGATCTGCGGGTGCACCAGATCCTTGAAGGCACCAACGAGATCATGCGGGTGATCATATCGCGGGCGTTGCTTGCGGAGCGCGCCGCATGAGCATCCGCATCCGCATCCGCAAGATCGGCCGTATCGGCCAGATCACGCTACAGCGGCCCGAAGCGCTCAATGCCGTCACCTACGAGATGGTGCTGGCGATCGAAGCAGCCTTGGATGGATGGCGCGAAGATGAGGGCGTGGCCTGCGTGCTGATTGATGCCGAAGGGCACAAGGCTTTCTCAGCGGGCGGCGATCTGCAGTTCATGTACGATACCGCCGTCAAAGGCGATTTCGAGCCCGGCCGGACTTTTTGGCGCGACGAATACCGGCTCAACGCCAAGATTGCCGCCTATCCAAAACCCTACATTGCGCTGTGCCAGGGCTTTACCATGGGTGGAGGGGTCGGCGTGTCGCTGCATGGTTCGCACCGGGTGGTTGGTGAAAGCTCGAAGATCGCCATGCCTGAATGCGCGGTCGGGCTGGTGCCTGATGTTGGCGGAACACTGTTGCTAGCCCGCGCGCCGGGGCGGTTGGGCGAGTATCTCGGCGTGACCGGTTACCGGATGAATGCGTCCGACGCCATTCTTGCCGGATTTGCGGACTATTTTATCCCCGAGGCCGAATGGCCGGGCCTGACCGAAACACTGATCGAGACCGGAGACTGGTCGGCGGTCGTGGCGCTTGCGCAGGATCCCGAAGATGGTCCGCTGATGGCGATACGCGCGCAAGCCGATGCGCATTTTGGCAAGGAAACATTGCCGGATATCCTGGCTTCCTTACCGGATGATGACTGGGGCCAGGCGACTGCCAAGGCCATTCGTGCCGGCTCGCCACTGTCGACAAATTGCACGATTGAACTTGTGCGGCGTGCGCGTCAAAGCAACGGTATCCGCTCAGCGCTTCGCCAGGAGTATCGTTTCACCTCGCGCAGCGCTTCGGAAGGCGATTTCGTCGAGGGCATTCGTGCCGCCATCATCGATAAGGACAGAAATCCTCGCTGGCGTCACGCGCGTGTTGAAGATGTGACGGACGAGACCGTGGCGGCGATGCTGTCTGAACCGTCGGGCGGCGATATCGGGTTCTAAAGCGGCTGTGATCGCAAGATAACGTTATAACTGGCAGGGAGGTCGCCATGAAAATCGGATTCATCGGACTGGGAAATATGGGTGCGCCAATGGCGGCCAATCTGGTCAAGGCGGGCCATGACGTCACCGGCTTTGATGTCGCTGGAGTCACAGTTGACGGTGCCGCCACGGCGGGATCAGCGGCGGAAGCGGCCAGTGGTCAGGATGCGGTGATCACCATGCTGCCCAATGGCGAGATCCTGCGGTCTGTCTATGCCGAAATCGTGCCTGCGGGCACAAAGGGCTCGGTCTTCATCGATTGCTCGACGGTGGATGTGGACAGTGCCAAGGCCGCGCATGACCTGGCCTCGGCGAATGGCTTGCTTTCCGTGGATGCGCCGGTTTCGGGTGGCGTTGGCGGTGCAGCTGCCGGCACGCTGACCTTCATGGCGGGCGGCAGCACAGAAGCCTTCAGCCGTGCTGCGCCATTGTTTGAGATCATGGGCCAGAAAGCCGTGCATTGCGGCGAGGCGGGAGCCGGACAATCGGCCAAAATCTGCAACAACATGCTGCTCGGCATCTCGATGATCGGCACCTGCGAAGCCTTCGCGCTGGCCGAGAAACTGGGTCTTTCGGCACAGAGCCTGTTCGATGTGGTCTCGACTTCTTCTGGCTCCTGCTGGTCGGTCAACACCTATTGCCCGGTGCCCGGTGTGGGTCCGAAAAGCCCGGCGGACAACGACTACAAACCGGGATTTGCCGCTGAGTTGATGCTCAAGGATCTCAAATTGTCGCAACAGGCAGCCTCAAGTGTATCCGCGCAAACGCCGATGGGCGCGCGCGCCACGGAACTCTATGACGCGTTTGTTGCGGGCGAGGGCAAGGGCCGCGATTTCTCGGCGATGATCGAGCGTCTGAAATAACAAAGGGGCATTGCCCAGCCGAGACCAGGATGGCGGGATGCGCAGGTTGTGTGCCGTTGCTTGTCTGTTTGGCAGAACAAAAGTCTGCGTAACAAGGATGGATATTCACCCGTGAATTCACCCGGTTAAAGCCATCCCATCTCTTGATAGTTACATTTACAACTGATTTTATGCGGCTCTGATTTGAACAGCCATCGGAGTGCTCCAATGTCGCTTGCTTATATGCCGGGTTTTGGAAACGACTTTGAAACTGAAAGTCTGCCGGGCGCGCTGCCGCAGGGCCAGAATTCGCCGCAGCGCTGCGCCTACGGGCTGTATGCAGAGCAGCTTTCCGGCTCTCCGTTCACTGCGCCGCGCGGCACCAACGAGCGCTCCTGGCTGTATAGAATACGCCCCACTGTGCGTCACACCACTGATTTCCGGGTGATTGACCGGCCGTACTGGCTTTCGGCGCCGCGTCATGAACCGGATATTCTGTCTTTGGGGCAACGGCGCTGGGATCCCACGCCTTATCCGGACGTGGCAGTGAATTTTCTCGATTCGATGCGCACCATCACAACCGCCGGCGACGTCGTTGGCCAGGTCGGCATGGCGACGCATATCTATGCGCTCACCGCTGACATGGAAGATGACTATTTCTTCGATGCCGATGGCGAGTTGATGATTGTGCCGCAGGAAGGCGCCCTGACGATTTTCACCGAGATGGGGATCATCGAGGTTGCGCCGCTGGAGATTGCCGTGCTGCCGCGTGGCATGATGTTCAAGGTGATGCGGGCCGAGGGTGTGGAGCGGGCGCGTGGCTATGTCTGCGAAAATTACGGCGCGAAATACACATTACCGGAACGTGGGCCGATTGGCGCCAACTGCCTGGCCAATCCACGGGATTTCAAGACGCCGGTGGCAGCCTATGAGGACAAGGAAACCACCTGCCTGGTGCATATCAAATGGTGTGGTGTGTTTCATGTGACCGCCATTGGCCATTCGCCACTCGATGTTGTGGCCTGGCACGGCAATTATGCGCCTTACAAATATGATCTCAGAACCTTCTCGCCGGTTGGAGCTATCGGTTTTGACCATCCGGATCCGTCAATCTTCACTGTGCTGACTGCGCCCTCGGGCGAAGCGGGAACGGCAAACATCGATTTTGTGATCTTCCCGCCGCGCTGGATGGTGGCCGAGAATTCGTTCCGTCCACCCTGGTATCACCGCAATATCATGAGCGAATTCATGGGCCTGATCGAAGGCCAGTATGACGCCAAGGAAGAAGGCTTTCTGCCCGGCGGCATGAGCCTGCACAATATGATGATGCCGCACGGGCCTGATCATGATGCCTTTGAAAAGGCCTCGACGGTGGAGCTGAAACCGGTCAAGCTGTCGGATACGATGGCGTTCATGTTTGAAACACGATTCCCGCAGATGGTTACCCGCTATGCCGCGGAGCTTGAAACGCTTCAGGCCAGCTACGTGAATTGCTGGGAAGGGCTTGAGCGGAAATTTGACGGCACGCCGGAAGCTGGCGGCTGGTCGGGGGCCAAGTGAACGAACGTCTGGTCATTCTGGGCTCAAAAGGCGGACCGGCTATCCGTCCCGGCGGCCCGTCGCCGACATCATCGCTGCTGGAGATCGGCGGACGCCGGATGGTGGTCGATTGTGGTCTGGGCGTATCGCGTGGGCTTGTCGAGGCCGGGATGGCGCTTTCAGACCTGGATCTGGTGCTGATCACGCATCTGCATTCGGACCATGTTCTCGAACTTGGAGCCTTGCTTCATACCGCCTGGACTACCGGGCTAAAGACACCGGTGCGGGTGCTTGGGCCGGTCGGCACCAAAGCCGTCTGGGACGGATTTGTCGCATCGTTGATCTATGACATCGATCTCAGGATCGCTGACGAGGGCAGGCCGGATATCCGGGATCTGGTAAAGGTTGAGGAATTCGGTGAAGGCCGTTTGCTTGCTGAAGACGGACTTCTGATTGAAGCTTTGCGGGTTGATCATCCGCCGGTCACCGAATGTTATGCGCTCAGGATCAGCCATGACGGCCGGGTTGTCGTGTTTTCCGCCGATACCGCCTATTTCCCGCCGTTGGCTGACTTCGCAGCGGATGCGGATATTCTGGTTCATGAAGCCATGCATCCCGACGGTGTTGACCGGCTGGTTGCGCGTACCGGGAATGGTGACCGGCTGAAAACGCATCTGATTGCCAGCCATACCATGGCCAGCGACGTTGGCCGGATCGCCGCAAGCGCCAAAGTCGGCCATCTTGTGCTCAATCATCTGGTTCCGGCTGATGATCCGGCCATCACCGAGGCGCACTGGGTCGAGCAAACCCGAATGAGCTGGGACGGGCAACTGACAATTGGCCACGATGGTTTAGACTTGCCGCTTCCGACCACCAAACCACAAAGGAAAACCGCATGAAACTTGCTACACTCCGTGACGGCAGCCGCGATGGCCGCCTGGTTGTCGTTTCGCGTGATTTGACCCGTGCTTCCGGCGTTCCGCATATTGCGCGCACGCTTCAGGCAGCACTCGATGACTGGAAGCACGTGGCGCCACGGCTTCAGGATGTGGCTGCGATGCTGGAGACCGGGGCGGAACCAAGCGAACGCTTTCATGAGCGCGATGCACTGTCGCCGTTGCCGCGGGCCTATCAATGGGCTGATGGCTCGGCTTACGTCAATCATGTCGAACTGGTGCGCAAGGCACGTGGCGCAGAAATGCCGGCCAGCTTCTGGGAAGAGCCTTTGATGTATCAGGGCGGCTCGGACAGTTTTCTCGCACCACGTGGGGCGATCCGGATGGCTGATGAAGCCTGGGGCATCGATTGCGAGGGCGAAGTGGCGGTGATCGTCGGCGATGTGCCAATGGGCGCCGATATCGACGCCTGCCGTGAGGCGATTGAACTGGTGATGCTGGTCAATGATGTCAGCCTGCGCGGATTGATCCCGGCCGAGCTTGGCAAGGGGTTTGGCTTTTTCCAGGCCAAACCATCTTCAGCCTTTTCGCCGGTAACGGTCACCCCGGAGGAACTCGGCGAGGCATGGGATGGCGGCAAATTGCATCTGCCGCTCGAAGTGGAGCTGAATGGCAAAGCTTTTGGGCGTGCCAATGCCGGTGTCGACATGACCTTCGATTTCCCGCAGCTGATTGCCCATGCGGCGAAAACGCGCCCGCTTTGCGCCGGCACCATCATCGGCTCGGGTACCGTGTCGAACAAGGGACCGGATGGAGACCCCGGCAAGCCGGTAAGCGAAGGCGGGGCAGGCTATTCTTGCATTGCCGAGATCCGGATGATCGAGACCATCGCCTCTGGCAAACCTTCTACCCCCTTCATGCGATTTGGCGACAAAGTTCGCATCGAAATGAAAAACGCCGATGGCCATTCGATATTCGGCGCCATCGAACAAGCAGTTGAAAAAGCTTAGGAACCTACAATGAGCAAGAAATTCGCATCCGCCGGCGACATGGCGGAAAAAGAGATCTCCTTCACCGAGATCGGCCGTGATCTGTGGGCCTTCACCGCTGAGGGCGATCCCAATTCCGGTGTCATCATCGGTGATGACAGTGTCATGGTGATCGAGGCACAGGCTACCCCGCGGTTGGCCAACAAGGTGATCGAGAAGATCCGGACAGTCACCGACAAGCCGATCAGCCATCTGGTGATGACGCACTATCACGCTGTTCGTGTGCTCGGGGCTTCGGCTTACAAGGCACCGACCGTGATCATGGGTGACGTTGCCCGTGCGATGGTCGAGGAGCGTGGCGCCGAGGACTGGGCCTCCGAATTCGAGCGTTTCCCGCGGCTGTTTCAGGGCCATGAGAGCATTCCGGGCCTGACCTATCCGACCACCACTTTCTCCGAACGCATGACCGTTTACCTCGGCAAGCGCCGAGTTGATTTGATGCATCTGGGCCGCGCCCACACCGCCGGCGACATTGTTGCCTGGGTGCCTGACGAGGAAGTGATGTTTACCGGCGATATCGTTGAGTATCACTCTGCGTGTTATTGCGGCGATGGTCATTTTGATGACTGGGGCGATACGCTTGATATGATCCGCTCGTTTGATCCGCAGGCGATCGGGCCGGGGCGCGGCGATGCGCTGGTTGGCCGCGAGATGGTCAATGCAGCTATCGACAGCACTCGTGATTTTGTCGACAGCACCTATCGCCCCGTGGCCAAGGTTGTGGCGCGCGGCGGCACGCTGAAAGAAGCCTGGGACGCGGTGCGTGCCGAGTGCGATCCGAAGTTCAAGGATTTCGCGATCTATGAGCACTGCCTGCCGTTTAACGTCGCCCGTGCTTACGATGAAGCCCGCGGCATCGACACGCCACGGATCTGGACTGCAGAACGTGACGCGGAAATGTGGGCGCAGTTGCAGGGCTGAGGACTTGCGGGGGCGGAAATGTCCGCCCCTTGCTGTCTCCGGGAGGTGTCATGAGTAAAATATTCGAAGTTCCGCTTTATCCGTATCAGCGGTCAGTTGATCAGGACGCGGCGACACCAGCCCGGCATCCGGTGGTGGTCGTCGGCGCTGGTCCGGTGGGGCTTGCGCTGGCGATAGATCTGGCGATGCAGGACGTGCCGGTTGTGGTGATCGACGAGAACGACAAGGTCAGCTGGGGCTCGCGGGCGATCTGCTTTGCCAAGCGGCCGCTCGAGATTCTCGACCGGTTGGGCTGCGGCGATCCGATGGTCGACAAGGGTGTAATCTGGAATCTGGGCAAGGTCTATTTTGACGAACGCCAGGTATTCGGCTTCAACTTGTTGCCCGAACAGGGCCACAAGCGCCCGGCCTTCATCAATCTGCAGCAATATTACATGGAGCAGTACCTGGTTGACCGGCTTCGGGAACTCCAGGCTGAAGGCAAGCCAGTCGAATTGCGCGGCGGCAGCAAAGTGCTGAATGTCGTGCAAGATGAAGCGGTTGCGGAATTGACCGTCGGCACCCCTGAAGGTCCTTACCAGCTCAAGGCCGATTGGGTGATCGCCTGCGATGGCGCGGCATCGCCGATCCGCACTCTGCTGGGGCTCGATTTCACCGGCCGGGTGTTTGAGGACAATTTTTTGATCGCCGACGTGGTGATGGAAGCCAAGTTTCCGACGGAGAGGTGGTTCTGGTTTGATCCGCCGTTCAATCGGGGGCAGTCAGCGCTGTTACACAAGCAACCAGACAATGTCTGGCGCATTGATTTTCAGCTTGGCTGGGACATTGACCGGGAGGAAGAGCTCAAGGCGGAGAACATCGACAAGCGCCTGAAGGCCATGCTTGGCGAGGACATCAGCTACGAGCTCGAATGGAGCTCGATATACACGTTCCAGTGCCGCCGGATGGACCGGTTTTGCGAGGGGCGGGTGATCTTTGCCGGAGACTCTGCGCATCAGGTGTCACCGTTTGGCGCGCGTGGGGCCAATTCCGGTCTGCAGGATACGGACAATCTGGCCTGGAAGCTCAAGCTGATCATTGATGGTAAGTCACCAATTACGTTACTTGACAGTTACGATGCTGAACGCGTTCATGGAGCAGAAGAGAATATCCTCAATTCCTCGCGCTCGACCGACTTCATCACCCCGAAATCTGATATCAGCCGGATTTTCCGCGATGCTGTGCTTGATCTGTCCGAGCGCTATGAGGCGACCCGGCCGATGGTCAATTCGGGGCGGCTTTCGGTTCCGTGCACCTATGATGGCTCGCCTCTGAATGGGCCTGATTGTGACCGGATGCCCGAGCGCACGCGTCCGGGCTCGCCGATGGTTGATGCACCGGTTCCCGGCGGATGGCTTCTCGACCAATTGGGAACTGCGTTTCATCTGCTGACAATCGATCACGATGCACCGGACACAGTTGGTGTCGAAGGTATTCAGCTGAAACGGCTGGCACTGTCGAGCACTGATGACGCCGATGGCTATCTCAAACAGAGATATCTCGGCGATGCCGGTGCTGCGGTTTATCTGATCCGACCGGATCAACATGTCGCTGCGCGCTGGGACCATTATGATGAGGCGGCTGTCAATGCAGCACTTCTCAAGGCAATCGGGAGGTAGATCATGTCAGAGCTCAATACCCAGGCCAACATCAAGGCTCCGGATGAATTCTACGCTAAGTTGCTCGCCGTTCATGAGGGGCTGAGCAAAGCCGAGAGCGATGCGTTCAACGCGCGATTGATCCTATTGCTGGCCAACCATATTGGAGACCGCCAGGTGCTTTCCGAAGCGCTGCGCGCGGCGTCGCTGACCGAGGAGGTATCACTATGAAAATTGATCAGATCCACCATGTGGCCTATCGCTGCAAGGATGCCAAAGAGACCGTCAACTGGTATGTCGACAATCTGAACATGGATTTCGTTCTCGCCATTGCCGAAGACGAGGTTCCTTCGACCCATGAACCCGATCCCTACATGCACGTGTTTCTCGACGCAGGGCACGGCAACGTGCTGGCGTTTTTCGAACTGCCGACCAAGCCGGAGATGGGGCGTGACGAGAACACTCCTGTCTGGGTGCAGCATATTGCCTTCAAGGTGAAGGACCGGGACACGCTGCTGGCCTTCAAGGAAAAGCTCGAAGCCAATGGCATCGAGGTGCTCGGCGTTACCGATCACTCGATCTTCCATTCGATCTACTTCTTTGATCCGAATGGCCATCGTGTTGAACTGGCCTGTCCGGATCCCGATGAAGAGGCCATGATCAAACGGCTGGACGCGGTCAAATGGGATATGCTTGAGGAATGGTCAAAGACCAAACGGGCGCCCAAACATGCCGACTGGCTGCACGCCAAAGAACGGGCAAAGACCTGAGGATCATTTGATGCAAACGCCTATACTCTATGATTACTGGCGCTCGTCGGCCAGCTACCGGGTGCGTATCGCGCTCAATCTGGCCGGTATCGACTACAAGCCCGTGGTGGTGGACCTGCTGAAGAAGGGTCACAAAAGTCCCGAGCACCTCGAGCGCAATCCGCAAGGGCAGGTTCCGGCGCTTGAGATCGACGGGCTGATGCTGACCCAGTCGCTTGCCATCATCGAATATGTGATCGAAACCCGAGCGGTGCCATTGCTGCCCGATGATGCGGGGGGCCGTGCACGGGTGCGGGCGCTGGCGGACAGTATCGCCATGGATATCCATCCGGTCTGCAACATGTCGGTGGTCGCCCATGTGCTTGAAATCACCGGCGGCGGTGACGAAATGCGGATTGCCTGGATGCAACGGTTCATCAGCGCGGGGCTGGAAGCGTTCGAAAAACTTCTCGATCATCCAGCAACCGGCAAGTTCTGCCACGGCGATGTGCCGGGACTGGCCGATATCTGTCTGATCCCTCAGCTCTACAATGCTGATCGCTGGGGTGCGGACATATCCGGTCTGACGCGTATTCAGGCAATCCGGAAGGCGTGTGATCAGTTGCCGGCCTTCGTCAAGGCGCATCCGGACAAGAACAACTTCTAGCCCAAATCACAGCCGTGCCAGACGCTTCTCTACAGCGACAAGGTATCTGGCGCGGGTTTCCGGCGTTGATTTGTCCATCAGATAGTGCGCCATGAACAAGCGACGGCAGCTCTTGCCGCAGAGCGCCCGCATGCCGCGGAGGATCGTGCGCTTGCCGGGATGGGCGACGAGATAGGACCACCAGCGCGGTGCGCCGCAAGTGGTGATGACGCCGAGAAGATTGATGTGCGTCATCAACGGCTCGATTGGGCCGGGACCATCGGGAATGCGAAACGTCAGATCCGGGGTCCAGACACGGTCGAGCCATCCCTTGAGCATGGCGGGCAGCCCGTACCACCAGGTCGGATAGATAAACAGCAATCCTTCCGCCGCCTGCAGCCGCTCTGCGTGATCCGGAAACGGGTGATCTGCCAGTTTCATTTCATTGTAATGGCGGCGTTCATCTGCCTGCATCACCGGGTCGAAACCTTCTGCGTAAAGGTCGAGAAGATCAACCTCATGTCCAGCTTTGGTGAGGGCGCGGAGGGCAGTGTCGCGGATCGCGGCGCAGAAACTCTCGGGTACCGGGTGGCAATAGACGACGAGAATACGCATCAGATTTTGTCCAAAGTTGTTTCCACCTGGGACATGAAAGAGTGCCGTGTCTTGTCGGTTGAAAGGTTCATTTCGTAATGGGCGAGATATTTGACGGACGCGCCAGGCTTGACGGTTGCGCGGAGCATTCGGTTGGCGATCTTGCGTGGCGGATCCCCCATCAACCAGGAGCGGAATCGCGAGCCACCATAGGAGGTTACGACCAAAATTTTGCCTATGTTGTGCAACGTTGGGCGAACCTTGCCATTGACCAGGCCAAAAGAGACGCCGGGGAGAAAGACCCGGTCAAACCAGCCCTTTAGGATCGCAGGAAAACCGTAATTCCATACCGGATAAACAAGGACGAGCGCATCGGCTTTGAGCAGGCGATCTACATAGTCTTCGACCGGTTTCCGGTTGGACTGCAGATCGTGATAATTGAGCCGTTCCTCCTCGCTCATCACCGGATTGAAACCGTCCTTGTAGAGGTCGATCACATCAACCTCGTGACCGTTTTCAGACAGCCGGCCGACGGTCATCCGGAACAGGCTCGTATTGAAGCTTGATGCCACAGGGTGGGCATGGACCACGAGAACACGCATTTTCATGCCTCAGCTTGCCTGCTTTAAACCCTTGAACAACCAGACTTTTCCAGAATCAAAATCGTAATCCGGATCGTCCCAGGCAATCATCTTGCCGGGATTGAGCAGGCCTTTCGGATCAGCCTGACGCTTGAATGCCAGCTGGATCTCATCAGTCTGCTTCATGCCGCCTTCCTCGAGCGTGAAACGATGCGGATTGAAGACCGGGCAGCCATTGGCGTTGTGCAGATCTATGATTTCGTCGAGCCGCTCTTCGGTGGTGAAGCGGATCAACGGCAGGCCGAAACAGGTGATGTCGCCATCAAAGCGGACAAACTCGAGATGCGAGATCATTTCGCCGGGAAACATCCGATCCATCTTGGAGATGAGTTCCAACTGGTTGGGGAACGGGTAAAGCGTCTGCAGGTAGGTCCAGGCCGGGTCGACCCGCAGCGCCCTCAGCGTGGTGTGGTTCCAGGCCAGCTCAAACACCGGCGGCAGGCCCTTGAGGTCGCCGGCGGTTGTTGCATCAAAGACGATTTCGCCGGCATTTCGCGCGGTGAAGGCCTTGAAGGCATCGTGACTGTGCGGTGCGACCATGACCAGAACCACGCTCTGGCCCTCGGTGAGGAATTTTTGATGACGTTTGAAATAGTCGAACGGGCAGGGGGCCGCCACCACTGAAATCAGCTTTGTGAGGATGCCGTCCTGACGGGCCAGCGCATTGGCGTAGCTTGCCGCTTCATCAAGGCTGTCAAAGCCGACAATGGCATCGACCCAGTCATAGGCTGGCGCCAGCGGCATTTCGATTTCGGTGATGATACCATTGGTGCCATAGGCGTGGGTGACCTTGTGCAGATCTTCGCCGGTAAGCTCGAGCACCTGCGGCTCTTGCTCCATGGTGACGACGCGCAAACGGATGATGTTGCCGAAATCGCGCAACCCGCCCCAGGAAATTGATCCGACGCCACCGGAGCCTCCGGCAATGAAGCCGCCGATGGTGGCAGTGTGGGCGGTGGAGGGGTGCATCCGGAGTTCCTGGCCGGACGCGGCGCGCGCGGCCTTGTCGAGATCGGAGCATATCACGCCGGGGCCGCAGATGACGCGCCCGGGGGATATCTGCTTGATTTCATCGAGTTCAGAAAGGCTGAGCACCACGCCGCCCGACAAGGGCATGGCCTGGCCGTAATTGCCCGTACCGGTGCCGCGCGGTGTGACGGGCACATCATGACGGTAGCAGGCCTTGAGAACCTGGATCAGCTCGTCTTCGGTCTTTGGTGTCACCACAAGGTCTGCGGTGACATCATCAAGCTGGCGCTTGAGCACCGGCGAATACCAGTAGAAATCCCGGCTCTTTTGCTGAATGATCTTGTCATTCTCTTCAATGCGGATTCCATCAAGGTCGGCGATCAGTGCGGTCATGTCCATGGCTCAGGGCTCCATCAATTCGTCAAGGTCGGAATAGTCGGGGACAGTCGCGTCAATGAGCTTTCCATCGCGGATAAGTGTTCGGCGGCTTTCGGGGCGGGAGAGAAGTTCGGTGAGGCTGCGGCCGCGAAACAGCACCAGATCGGCTGTTCCGTCAACGGCCAGAATGCCTGCGTCGGCAAGTCCCATGGTGCGCGCGGCATTGCCGGCCACGGTTGCCGGCCAAGCGCCGACAGGATGATCGAAGTGCAGAATGCGGGTAGATTCGCGGTAGACCTCCAACACGTCCAGATCGCCATAGGCGTAAAATGGATCGCGAGTGTTGTCGGAGGCGACGCAGACATTGATGCCCCGCGCGGCCATTTCATGCAGCAAGGTTACACCCCGCCAGCGCGGCGTCGTTGCGTCCGGACGGCGATCCTGCAGATACATGTTGCACATCGGCAGCGAGACCACCGACAGGCCTGCGCGGGCGACCTTGTCGAGCGTTGCCTTGACGGTGTCACCTGGTTGCCGGGCCAACGAGCAGCAATGACCAACGAGGATCTTGCCCTCAAACCCATGGCGCAACGCGGCGTCGGCGATGCGGTCAAGCGAGATGGCGCTGACATCATCGGTCTCGTCAGCATGAAAATCGAGATCAAGCCCGAGATCGATTGCCTTGGCGAACATCCGGTCCAGCAGCGCATCGAGATCGGGCACCATGTAGGTGACCGCGCCAAGAACGCCGCGATGGCGTGCGACGATGTCGGCCAAGCGGTTGAACCAGCTCTCGTTTCGCGCCTCATCTATGCCAAAGAGACATGCCGCCTGAAGCTCTATCCGGCCTTTCCAGCGCTTCCTGACAGTCTCGAAGACCGGCCAGGATATATCTTCCTGCGGCGGCACGGAATCCAGATGTGTGCGAAGCGCCTTGGTGCCATGCGCATAGGCGCAGGCGAGCGAGAACTCCATGCGCCGCTCGACGTCGTCTGCCGTCCAGCGGGCTTTGCGGTCTTCGCCTACTGCTGTCAGAGCACCGGGGAAACTGCCGTCAGGGTTCGGTTTGCGGCCCCAAATGTGACCCTTGTCGATATGGGTGTGACAATCAACGAAGGCTGGAAAAGCGATGCCGCCACGGCAATCGACTGCGTCTGCGTTCGCGGCATTCGCGCCCGGCTTGCGAATGCCGGTGATTGCTCCGCCAGTGATATCAATTGCAGCGAGCGTGAAGCCATCGGTGTCGAACGCGAACCCTTTGGTTTTTGCAAGATGGGACCGATGCAGCCGCAGATTGACCAGAGTAAAGACCCCGGAAGCGGGCAGGGTGATGGATCGCGGTGTCAACTCACTGCTCCTGCTTGAGCGCACTCTCATGCCAACGGTGCAGCACGAGGTGGGAAATCCAGGAAAGAGCCAGAAATATGATGATGCCGGTCAGGGAAATCAGGATCAGAGCCGCGAACAGGCGTGGCGCATTGAGCCGGTAGCCAGCCTCGATGATGCGTGATGCCAGACCGGAAGACTGGCCGGCGGTGCCCGCGACGAACTCGGCAACCACAGCACCGATCAGCGCCAGTCCGCCGGCGATTTTCAGGCCACCAAGGAAGTAGGGCATCGCCGCTGGCAATCTCAGATGCCAGAGCGTCTGCCAACGGCTGGCACCATTGAGCCTGAAATAATCAATCAGGTTGCGATCGACCGAATTGAGGCCAAGCGTGGTGTTGGACAGGATTGGGAAGAAGGCAACGATCCAGGCGCAGAGCAGCAGTTTCGTGGTCTGGTCATCGACATAGATATTGATCAGCGGAAAGATCGCCACGATCGGCGTGACCTGCAGGACGATGGCAAAGGGAAAAAGGCTCATCTCGATCCAGCGTGACTGGGTGAAAAGCACGGATAGCCCGACGCCGCCAAACACCGCCAGCGCCAGCGAAAGGATGGTGATCCGCAAGGTGACCAGAAGCGAGGAGAACAACAGTCCGGCATCTTCGACCATGGTGTTCAGGACGACGCCCGGCCGCGGCAGAATATATTGCGGGATCTCGTTCCAGACGCAGATGCGGTCCCAGAAGAACACTGCAGCCGCCATGATAAGCAACGGCAACAGCCACCGGCCGGTGCGTTCCATCCGGCGGCTGCGTTCACGGCGGGCTTCGTCGGCATCAATCACCACCGGCGGGCTTGTTTTAATGGACGGCATCGGTGGCCTCCAAACCCATGGCGCGTGACAGCGTGTCGGATGTGTTGCGGCAGAGTTCTGCATAGTGCGCGGACGTCCTGAATTCCGCATTGCGCGGGTAGGGCGCATCAATCGTGAGTTCATCAAACACCCGGCCCGGATGAGCGGCCATGACGGTGACGCGATTGGACAGGAAAACACTTTCGAAAACCGAATGCGTCACGAATAGCACCGTGAAGCGACGTTCCTGCCAAAGTTCGAGCAGATCGTTGTTGAGCTTGAACCGGGTGATCTCGTCGAGTGCCGCAAATGGTTCATCCATCAACAGGATGCGCGGCTTGGTGACAAGGCCGCGGGCGATGGAAACCCGCATCTTCATGCCGCCGGACAATTCCCGTGGCACGGCGTTCTCGAACCCGGTCAGATGAACCCGCTCGAGCACTTCGGCGATCTGCGGTTCGGCATCCTTGCGCGACACGCCGCGCAGCCGCAAGGGCATCCAGACGTTGTCATAGACACTGGCCCAGGGCAGCAATGTCGGTTCCTGAAAAACGAAACCGATGTCGTTTTGCTGGAGCGACGGTCCACGCCAGTCAACCACACCAGATGTGGGCGAAGACAATCCGGCGATGATCCGCAAAGCGGTCGATTTTCCGCATCCCGAGGGGCCGAGAAGGCTCATGAAGTCGCCTTCGTTGACGGTCAGATTGACCCGATCAAGCGCAGTGACTCCGGATGCGAAGGTCTTGCCGATGGATTGCAGGATAAGAAATGGATTTTTGTTCGAAGTCATAGGTGTCCAGAAGGGGTGCAGGCGGCATAAAAAAGTCCGCCCGGATGTTCATATCCGGGCGGGCCGTTGCGTCATTTTTTCAAGTCGAGGCCGACGCCCTTGTTGACGTAATCAAGCGTATAAGCCGCCTGGATGTCGAGGCCGTCCTTGACCACGCCGGCTTTGACCATCTTGGCGTAGAAGCTCGCAATTCGCTCGTCGGTCATGGCGCCGATGCCCATGGTCTCAGTGTCGCCGGAATCCGCGATGCCATATTCCTTGAGCTTGGCGATCGAGAATGCGATCTGCTCGTCGGTCATGTCCGGATTGTCTTTCTGGATCAAAGTGTTGGCTGCTGCATTGTCGCCATAGAGATAGTTGTACCAGCCCTTGATCGATCCATCGACAAAGCACTTGACCACATCGGGTTTGGTATCGATGGTTTCCTGCATGACCTCGATGGTGCTGGAATAGGTGTCGAAACCGTAGTCAGCGACCAGAAACAGGTTTGGCTTGAAGCCGCCTTCGCGCTCGACTGCGAAGGGCTCGGAAGTGATGTATCCCTGCTGTGCCGATTTCGGATTTGCGATGAACGGCGCCGGATTGAACGTGTAAGGCACGCGTTTGGATGCATCAAAACCGAACTCGGTGATCATCCACTGAAAATAGCTCTGGAAGCCGGCATCGCCCAAAATGAATTGCTCGGCGTTCTTTAGGTCCTCCCAGGTGTCGAGACCTTCGCCCGGATGGGTCATGATAACCTGCGGTTCCTTCTGGAAGGATGTCGCAACAACCTTGACCGGAATGTTCTGTTCCACCGCGGAGAAGGCTTCGAGCAGATTGCCGCCCATGTGGAACTGGATCTTTCCGGCCAGCAGAAGAGCCCGGTTGTTCACCTGAGGTCCGCCTTGGGCGATCGTCACATCAAGACCGCAGGCGGCATAAGTGCCGTCGGCAACGGACTGATAAAACCCGCCATGCTCGGGCTGCGCCAGCCAGTTCGTGCCAAAGGTGACAGGTTCAGCGGCAGATGCCTGCGCGCCAAGAGCCAGAACAACCGCCAATGCGGCTGAGGAGCGAAGAAGAAGCGACATATACACCATCCCTTGGTTTTGAGCGGGGTTTCGAATCACCCCTGTGATTTTACTAACTATCCATTCAAGCAAGCCCCATGCCACCAGTGGCGCCCAAGGCTCGTGGCGAAATCGCGGGGCCGGCTTAGCTTATCATCTGGCGGAACTGCTTCAAGCGTGAACTAACTGCCCAAAAAACCGGCTGCAATTGACGGTCTTCTGCCAGATTGAACCATTGCCTGCCGGTTTGAAATAGACTGGGGGAACTTTCTGGGTTTAATGAGCGCTAACCGAGGATTGCCCCGAGACATTCGCCATGAAGCATCACACACCGAATTCCATACGGGCCCCGTTTGCCCGCTACAGCCATGGCGTGGAAGTTCCGCCCGGATATCGCTTGATATTTTGTTCAGGGCAGTTGTCGATCACTGTTGATGATGACATTCCGGAAACGGCTGAAGCGCAAACAGAATTGTGTTTCGAGAATATCGCAGCGGTGCTGGACGCCGCAGGCATGAACCTGGCGGATATCGTGCGGATCAATGCCTATGTCACGGATCGGGCACATTTGCCCGGTTACATGAAAGCGCGGGACCGTTTGTTTTCCGATCCGCCGCCGGCTTCGACATTGATGATTGTCTCGGGTTTTGCGCGCGAGGTCTTCAAGGTGGAAATCGAAGTCGTTGCCGCTGCGCCTGAATGAAAATCGAAGGAAATGAAAATGACACGGAAAATCTGGTGGGGCGATTTTACCACACGTGAGTTTGATGGACTTGATCCGGAGCAAACGATTGCGGTGCTTCCGGTGGCAGCCATCGAGCAGCACGGACCCCATTTGCCGGTTTCGACCGACAGTTCGATCATGCAGGGTATGCTCGAGACGGTCATTGCCCAAGCGCCGGATGATCTCGATATCAGGATCCTGCCAATCCAGTGCGTCGGCAAATCCAATGAACATCAACACGCCGCCGGGACGCTGACGATTCCGGCCACCACGCTGATAGATCATTGGGTTGAACTCGGTCACTCGATTGCCCGCGCCGGAATACGCAAGGTGGTGCTGGTCAATTCACATGGCGGCAATGAAGAGGTGATGGGTATTGTTGCGCGCGAATTGCGGGTGCGGGCCCGGATGCTGGCGGCCAAGACCTCGTGGATGCGGTTCGGCTTGCCGGCCGGACTGTACAGCGAAATCGAGACTTCCTACGGCATCCACGGCGGCGATGTCGAAACGTCGCTGATGCTGCATTTCCGTCCGGAACTTGTCGCCATGGACAAGGCTGAAAACTTTGTCTCGGCAGTCACGCTGGCGGAAAAGGAATTCGATCTGCTTCGGCAAACCGGCCCCCATGCATTCGCCTGGATTGCCAGCGATATCAACCCGTCGGGAGCTGTCGGCGAGGCAGCATTGGCCTCGCCTGAAAAGGGGCGGGCGACAGCTCAGCACCAGGCCGAAGGTTTCCTGAGACTGATGGCGGATGTCAGGTCGGCAAAGCTTGATGACTGGCTGGTTTGAGACCCTGCCCATTTGCCAGTGTATGGCACGCAAAAAGCGAAGTCCAAAGATAGGCGGCTTTTTCGAAATGCCGGCTCACTCAGCGGAAAATCAACTGTACTCAGGATAGCGGGATCGTCTTGATCCGCGCCACCATGTCCACGGTTTCGTTCTTGAGAAGTTTTGAAAATTTGACGTTGATTGTAAACTTGCCCTGAGACTTGGCCTTGCCACGCACCTTGGATGTAATTCCAGGGATGGTCAGAATGACATCCTCAACCCTGTGCGGAAAATAATCGGAGGTGAGGAGGCAGCCGTCTTCACATAAATTTACCAGCCAGCATGGCACGGATGTTTCCGCTTCGCGTTCACGCTGGCGGACACGGGCGATAACCGGACAATTTGCATCGCGGCGGGGATAGACCCGCTTGTTGTTTTTCACATCTTCACTCGCATGAGTGATCATGTAGTTTTTCGGCTTCATGGATTGACCCTCACTTAGCCGTTGGCAGCTAAGCGCGAATTTTGCGGCACGGATACTAATTAAGCGTTTATGCGCCCACTCGATAGTGAGGGGGTATTGGTTGCAGCCCGTGACACTCCGCAGATTCAAACTCCGATACAGAAGATATTTCGTTGCATCATATAAACGGGTCGCATTCTGCCTGCGCAGCATTTGACGAATTGTATCCGCTGCGCGATCCAATTCTTGCCGGCTTCAGAAACGTTGGTTAGGCACCGACTGGAACACGGACTGTTCCGGAATCCGAGGTTCAGAAAATGAACCCAACGGCCGAACTAGCAAAGCTTCCGGGCGTTGGGTCCTCACAGCGCCCACATGGGCGAGCTTTTGTACTGCAGTATGCTGCATAGCCTCTTGATGAAGCTTCTGTGCCAGCTCCGAGAGTGCGTATCAGTGCTATCAGGCGTCGAGAACCGCTTCGAAGCCTTCGAAATTCGGGTGGCCTGCATACATGCCCTTGTTGTTGCCGGCGTTCTTGTGGGCGTTGCGGAAGTTTTCCGAATTGGTCCAGTCAACAAAGTTGTCATGCGACTCCCAGACCGTGTGAGAAGCGTAGAGTGTCTGACCGGTTTCCTTGTTTTTCGGTCCCTTCAGCAGGTGGAAAGTCTGAAACCCCGGGACTTCCTTCAAGCTGGAATCGCGATTGCGCCAGACATCTTCAAATGCTGTTTCCTGGCCTTCATTGATAATAAAACGGTTCATTGCGATGAACATGTGTTCTCTCCTTGGTGTCTTGTTGAACTGGTTAGTCTGAATTTCCAGAGGATGAAGTCTCTCCGGCTATATGGTTGGTGGAGGTGTTGCGATCACCTCTTCTTGTTAGATTGTTCTGCTCAGGCCGATCTTGAACCAGATGGATAAACTCGATGAGCGCTGCGTCCGCATGCATCTGTTCACTGGCGAGTTTATGAAGCTGCAATCCGCATATGGTTTGAAAATGATGCATCTGGCTATCTCTGAACTTCAATGGGAATGACGAACCTGGTCTGGGCGCCCGATGGTGGTTTAGGGAAGGGTGACGCGCGTTTGACGTGAGCGAGGGCTGCGCGATCTACCCTTGCATTGCCGGAACTTCTGGCAATTGAAACGCCAACTGCCTGGCCGCTGGATGAAACATTAAACTGCACCTTTGCAACGCCCCTGGCACCGGCGCTTCTCTGTCGTGTTCTATTGAGCTTGGCGTAGACCTTGCCCGGATAGTTGGAGGCCGCAGCGTTTCCCGATTCCCTGGACTTGGACTTTGTTTTGCTCTTACCGCTGGATTTCGCCTTGGCTTCTTTGCTGCCGTTCTGTGATCCGGATTTGTTGGTGATTTTGGATTTGGTCCTGGAGCTGCCGGCGCTGGATTTTTTGCGCTGCTCCACCTTCTTCTTTTTCGGCTTGGCGACAGGTTTGGGGGCGGGTTTGGGCTTTTCCACCGGAGTTATGGTTTCGGCAGCTTTGACAGGCTCGATCCTGGTTTCTGATGATTTTGGATCCAGTCGCTCGAGTTGTTCCGTTTGGGGCTGAACAGCGGCAATTTCGGGATTTGGGACGTCCACCTGGTCCACAGGTGTCGAAGCGATCAGACTCTGAGTTTGAACCGGCTCGATCTTGAAAGAAGGAGACACAGCGCCGGAAGTGACAGGTGTAACCTGCTTTACAGCATCACGGGGAGTTTCGACGGGCTCGGTCGGCGGGGTTTCAGGCGGCGGTGTAGCGACTGCGCTGTACTCCGTTTCAACCGGATCAAGCTCGTCGCCAGCTTTGACCAGATCCGCGAAATTGCTCCCCAAGACTGCTGACTGTTCTGTATCGCTGCCTTCAATTTGCACGTCCTGAGTGAATTCCGGCGAAACAGCCATGGCTCCGACGTGCAACAGCGATGATCCAAGCAGCGCGATGGCAGCCGCTATGCGCAATCTTGATGCGGATGGGATCACGGGTTCAGCCCCTGCTCGGTGACAAGCATGATCTTTTCGGCGCCAAGGCTGCGCAACTCGGTGCTGATCTCGATGACTTTCACAGCCGCAAGTTCCCGATCGGGAACAAGACGAATTGCCTTCAGGTCTTCAGGTGCGGATTCCTGTTTGATCGTCACATAATGCGCCGGTGTGATCAGTGCGCCGCGGTATTTCATCAGACCGTCAGGCATCACCACAAGGGCGTCAGGTGGTTCGCGGTTTTCAAGCTCAGCGGTCGAAACCAGCTTGAGCTCACCATCCAGCGGTGGCGCAATTTGCGCGGCGACAATGAAGAAGATCAACATCAGGAACACGATGTTGATGAGAGCGATCGTCGGCTCGGGCTTGGATCGTTTTGATGATGTCGGAGTTAATCGCATCAAAGGGCCTATCGTACGATCTGGACATTGATATCGGGCGACTTGCGCAAGATCAGCAGCATGTCGACAAGCTGCTGGGCATTGGCGGTTTTGTCGACAGACATGATGATTGCGTTGACCTGAGCGGTGGTCTTCAATCGCGCGATTTCACCTGCAAGCGCTTGCTTGCCAAACTCGATGCCATTTAGCAGCACGCGATTTCCGGACAGTTTGAGAAATGCCGGCACACTGGTTTGAGCGGAAGTGCTTTGACCACCTGACGCGCCCAATTCGACGTCGGCAAATTTGGAAAAGGTGGAACTGAGCATGAAAAACAACAAAAGCAGAAAGATCACGTCGATGAGCGACGTCATCGAAATCTGACGTCTGTGATATCCCGAAGCTTCAAGCCGCATCGGCGGGTACAGGCCAGACGCCTGCCTTGGGTGCTTGCTCGCGTGGTTCGCCGAAGGCCATATGGGCGACGGGATTGAGGATTCGGGTCACCGCAGTTTCAATGGCGAGCTGGTGGCGCTCGACCCGGCTTTCGAAGTAGGTCAGGGCTATGCCTGTCGGCATGGCCACGCCAAGGCCGACCGCAGTGGTCAGAAGCGCCACCCAGATGCCACCGGCAAGGATCGAGGGATCGACGCTGTTGCCCGACTGCTGCAAAGCCTGAAACGCGGTAATCATGCCAAGCACTGTGCCAAACAACCCAATCAGCGGGGCGATCTGCGCGATGGTGTCGAGAACCCGGAAACCACGCTGGAGCGTCTTGATCTGGGCGTTGGCGCTGACTGCCAGAACGTCCTCGAGATCGCTGCGTGAGGAATCGCGATCAGCATGCTGGCGTTTGAGGCGAACCGCCAGCGTTACGATGTTGTGAAGGCCCTTTTCCGTGCCCAGCTTGAGCGATCTGAATTCCCAGAGCTTGAACAGCACCGTCGCCACGGCGATCACCGACAGCATTAGCAACAATACAACTACCGGGCCTCCGATTTCGAGGAATTCCCGGATTCGGGTGAGGGGGTTTTCAAAAATACTCATCCGACAATCTCCGTCTTGGAGGAACTTTTAAGGTCGAGGTTATCCATGCATTCGGTGCCTTTGAGTGATTGGCCCTTGCAGGACGCCGCACCATTGATGAGGACCCGACCGATATCGCGACATTGAGTGTCGGGCAGATCAAACTGGCGAACCCGTGTCTTGCGATCGGGCAGGGCCTTGAAGTCAAACAGCGCAAAGCGATCGACCGTGCCGGCTGTGTTGAACAGCACCGTCTCAAGCGCCATTTCATCAATAGATGTGCCGGTTGCATTCGTTGCGACGAACACCAGCCGGCAGGCCTGGTCCACCTGTTCCAGCGCATTCAGATCGATGGAAAGCGACGGCTGGCTTTGATCTTCAGAGTGCGCAGCCGTCGAGGCAACCGAAAGCCCCAGCACGAGTGCTAAAATTGCAGGTTTGGGGCTTACGATTGCCATTTCCATTCTCCTTGGTTCTTACCAGCCGAACTGCTTGGCGAGGCTCACCTTGAACGTCCGACCCTTGCCATTGTCATTGGAAAGGAAGTCACGGTATTTGGCGTCGAACACGTTTTCGACCCGGAACGATGCTTCCCAACCCTTGAACTGGCTATCCTGGTCCGGACGCCAGTTGATGTAGACATCATGGGTATTGAAGGCATCACGCCTGAGCGCTTCCGCAACGAAATCCGTGGTCGACGATGTGGGGGTCGGGATCCGCGTCTCGGCAAAAACAAAGCGGCCTTCCCAGCCGAAAGTCACGCCCCGGTCCGGCATGCGGTAGCCGGCGCCCATGTTGAACTCGGGTGGCGCAACAGTTGTCAGGCCAGTGCCATCGGTGAGGTCAGTTCCGACCGTCAGGCCAAGGCCCGCATCGGCGAAAAAGTTCTCGCTGGTGTAACCGGCTTCGAATTCGACACCGTAGATTTCTGCCCGGCCGACATTGATGTATTGCGGATACTTATTTCGCTGACGAACGATCAGGTCATCAATCTTGTTGTAAAACCCGGTTGTCTTGAAGTCGAAACTGTCGCCGTCCTGCACGAGATCGTTGGTCGTAACCACAAATCCCATTTCATAGTTGTTTGACTTCTCTTTCTTGAGACCAAGGCTGTTATTGGGGGTAACGCCGGCGCTGTAATCGTTGGAATAGATCTCATCAAGCGACGGAAACCGCTCGGTATGGGCATAGGAGCCGAAGACCGAGAAATTGTCAGTGAACTTGTAAAGCGCTGCGAGTTTCGGGGAGAAGGCCGTATCGGTCTTGTCTTCCGGTACCAGGCCACCGGTCAGGACGCCAACGGAATCGGCGCCACTGAGTTTCTGGTAGTCGACGCGAACGCCAGGAATAAGCGTCAGCTTGTCGTTCCAGATGAACTCGTTCTGGACGAAGATCCCGGCCTGTAAATCCGTTCCTTCCGGATGATGCCCAAGTGGGGTTACCGTACCGGTGGAGCGGTTCTGACGGATCAACTGTCCGCCAACGGTCAGATAGTTCTCGTATGAATCGCCGATCCACTCAAACGTGTTCTGGCCAAGCAACTGATAGCTCTCGTAGCCGTAGGTCGAATCCTGGCCGATGCCGGTGCCACCAAGCGAGGCATTTGTCTGTTGGTTGGTGATGTTGTTGTAGGAAAGCGTTACCTTCAGGTCGAGCCACGGATTGTCGGTTGCCGCGTCCTCATAGGAAATTTGCGCCTGCTTGTTGTTGACCACACGGTCAACCGTTCCGAAGAAACCGGTCGGTTGCAACTGCGAATAGGCCTGGTCCTTCTGGTCGCTGTTGAACTGGCTGTAGCTCAGCTGCACTTTGCGTTCCTTGGATTCATCGAGATAGAATGTGCCCTTGGCCATGCCGTTCGGGGTCGTGAACTCGGAACCCTTTACTTCAAGGCCATCGCCATCCTTGAACGCATTTGCCTTGCGGTAATTGCCGGTCATCAGCACTTCAGCGTAATCGCTCAGGCGCAGGGCGAGGATGGCGCTTGTCAGGTATCCGTTGGGGTTGGAATCGTAGCTGCTTTTCAGCTTGAGTGCGCCGGTCTGACCGTCAGCGAGAAAATCGGCTGCATCCTTGGTGGTGAAGTTGACCACGCCGCCGAGCGCGCCGGAGCCATAAAGTGTAGATGACGCGGGGCCGCGAAGCACTTCGACGCGCTTGAACAATTCTGTGTCATTGTAGAACCCGCCCATGCGGTATTGCTCGAAGAACTGCGGCACGCCATCAACGTTGACGAGGATGCGGCCTTCATCCGAGGCCGTTTCACCCGTGCCAATGCCGCGGATGTTGAACGACTGCCCGAGTGCGCGGTTGGCGCCGCCGATCACGCTTACGTTGGGAATGTCCTTGAGCAGGTCGGTGACGGTCGTGGCCTGCTTGTCGTCAATGTCAGCCTGATCGAGGGCGGTGACCGCCTGTGGGGTGTCCGTTGCGACCTTGGCGCGTCCTGCGCCAAGGACAAGCCGTTGCAACAGGGTGAAGCCGTTCTGCGGCTTGGCTTCTTCCTGCGCATGGGCGATAGGCACTGCCGTGAGTGCGGTTGTCGTACACAGCGCCAAAGTCACTGCGGTGCGAGTCATAGTTGTTCTGATAGCAGTCATAACGCTCTTACCTGATCCATTTTTTGGTTGAATGGCTGGCTGGCGATACGCTTGCTTGCCCCCCTGGTGGGTTCGTCGATTTGACTTCAACATCAAACTTGACATTTCCACTCAGCTTATGCGAGACACCGATTACTAAAACTGGAGCGGTTTAGTCAAGTTAAAATCGCACAAGAAATTACGCCAAGCCAGCTTTCAGCCAGCCAGGCCAACACACGGATGTTGACCATGGAAAAAAATCCGAGCGAACACAGTGTGCCAGGACCCCGGGTCGAGCTTTCACTAGCTGACCGGGTGATTGAGTCGCGGGCGCTGTTCGGAGAGCGCAAGGAGGTTGCCATTGAACATGAGGGCGCCGTCTATCGCTTGAAAATAACCAAACAAGGCAAATTGATACTCAACAAGTGAGCAGGCAAATGAACACGACACCTCTACCCGACGCTGCCGCCATAAAAGACGCACGGCGCAACAACCTCAAAATGCGCGAACGCGACCTCGCCAATCAGTTGGGGATATCTGAAGCCCAGTTTCTGGAAGCCTTCATCGGTGAATATGTCGAACGGCTCGAGCCCGATATCGACGTCTTCTTCCCGATGCTCAATGAGGCCGGTGAAGTGATGGCACTGTCGCGCAACGTCAATGCGGTCCATGAGAAAACCGGTGTCTACGAAAAATACTCATCCGGCAAACACGCATCGATAGTGCTCGGAAAAGACATCGATCTTCGGATCTTCCCGAAACATTGGCGGCACGCCTATCATGTTGCCAAACCGCTGGATGACGGGTCGGTTCAGCAAAGTTTTCAGTTCTTTGACGTGCGCGGAGATGCAGTTCACAAGGTGTTTGCCCGCGAAGCGACCGACATGCAGAAATGGAACCTCATTCGCGAACGTTTGCAGAAAATTGATGCAGGTCCTGCATTCAAGGCACCGTCACCAAACAAGCCCTCTGAAGCGCCAACACCTGAAGCGATCGCTGCCTTGAGGGAAACCTGGGTAACGATGGAAGACACGCATCAATTCCAGTCCATGTTGCGGAAAACCAAAATCTCACGCCATGACGCCATTCGTCTCATCGGAGATGACTACGCAACAAGGCTTGCCGACAATGCCGCTGATGTTCTGCTTGAGAGGCTGGCTGCCGAGCAGGTTCCGGTCATGGCTTTTGTCCGCAACCCCGGCATTCTGCAGATTCACTCGGGTGCGGTCCGCAACATCAAGCAGGTGGGGCCTTGGCTAAATGTTCTCGATAGCGGTTTCCATCTGCATCTGCGCAGGGATCAGTTTGCGGCGATCTGGGTTGTCAGGAAACCGACAAAGAGCGGTGATATCTTTTCAATCGAGATCTTTGATGATCGCGATGAGCAGGTCATTCTGATCAACGGTGACCGTCGTGGTGGTGATGTATCCGAAAGCGTCACACAGTGGGATGGCGTAATCCAATCGTTGCCGCGTGCTGAAGCCCTGACAGATATGGAGCCGGCGCAATGAGCATTTCCTTGGATCAACAGGCGAGGGGCCTTGGACGCCGGACCACGCTTCTGGCCGGTCTGGCAGTCTTGGTTTCCGCTGCGCTCACGACCATGCCTCTGATATCTGCCGCTGCGGCCTCGGAAGAGGCCAAGGCGCAAAGGGTTTTGGCAATTGGCGGAGCCGTGACCGAGATCATTTACGCACTTGGTGAGCAGGACCGGCTGGTCGGCCGGGATTCAACGTCGAGCTTTCCGCCGGATGCGACCAAATTGCCGGATGTTGGTTATATTCGTGCCCTGTCTCCTGAAGGCGTGCTGTCGGTAAAACCGGATCTTATTCTGGCGCGCGAAAACAATGGGCCGCGCGAGGCGGTCGAGGTCCTCAAAAGCACCGGTGTGCGGTGGGTCGATGTGCCCGACGACTTCACGCTTGAAGGCATTGATGAAAACATTTCCATCATTGCCGCCGAATTGGGGGTTTTCGAAAAGGGAGAAGCTCTCAGGAAGAAAGTCGCGGCAGATATTGCAAAGGCCCGCGAGCATATGGCCTCCATTCACGCCAAGCCGAGGGTCATGTTCGTGCTGGCGCTGACGGATGACAAGATCAACACCTCGGGTAGAAACACCGCAGCAAACAACATCATCGAATTGGCAGGGGGCGAAAATGTCATCACCGAGTTCGCTGGCTACAAGCAAATCAGCAATGAAGCTGTCATCAATGCCGCCCCTGACATCATCCTGATGATGAATGGTCGTGGCGAGTCCGCCGATCACGAGGCCGTAAACGCGCTGCTTGAGGCGCACCCGGCACTTGCGACCACACCAGCGGTCAAGAACGGCAATATCATCCGTATGGACGGCTTGCTGTTGCTTGGTTTCGGGCCGCGCACGGGGGAGGCGATTACTCAACTTGCGCAAGCGTTTAATGGCCATGAGCGTTAGTCTCGACGCGATCGCGAGCCACCCGACCCAGGCACATGCAGGTGACAGGACGGTTTTCGCCCGGCGGATGCTTCTGGTTCTGGCAGTCATTTTGTTGTTTGCAGCCGTGTTCAGCCTCGCTTCGGGAGCCACCGACACGTCGGCGGCCTCGGTTGCCTGGGCGCTGGTCTCTGGTCAAGACAATTTGATCAGTGCCGTCGAGCGCGTGGTTATTCTCGACATACGCATGCCGCGCACCTTGCTGGGCATGCTGATTGGCGCTTCGCTGGCTGTCTCCGGTGCAACCATGCAGGGGTTGTTTCGCAATCCGCTCGCGGATCCGGGGATCGTCGGCGTATCTGCCGGAGCTGGTCTGGGTGCGGTCACATTCATTGTGCTGGGCGGCACCATTCTGGCTCCGGTGGCGGCATTGTTCGGGATCTACCACATACCGTTTGCGGCATTTCTCGGCGGGTTGTTCTTCACCTTCGCCCTGTACCGGATTTCTACGAACAACGGCAGAACGTCAGTGGCCACAATGCTTCTGGCCGGTATCGCGCTTGGCGCGATGGCCGGCGCCTTCACCGGGCTGATGATCTTCTGGGCGGACGATGACCAGCTGCGCGATCTGACCTTTTGGGGGTTGGGCTCGATTGCCGGTGCGACCTGGCCGAAAGTGGCGGCAGTGGCGCCGATTATCCTGCCGATCCTGCTGTTCGCGCCCTTCATGGCACGGGGGCTGAATGCAATGACGCTGGGTGAAGCAACCGCGCAGCATCTGGGTGTCCATGTGCAGGTCTTCAAACGCGTGGCCATCGTCATGGTTGCGGCTGCGACCGGCGCGTCGGTAGCCGTATCCGGCGGTATCGGTTTTGTCGGAATTGTGGTGCCGCATCTGTTGCGGCTGTCGATGGGGCCGGACCATCGTTACCTGCTGCCGGCTTGCGCGCTTCTCGGTGCGATCATGCTGTTGTTTGCCGACGCAATCGCGCGGCAAATAGTGGCGCCTGCCGAACTGCCGATTGGTATCGTGACAGCAACCATCGGCGCACCTTTCTTTCTCTGGATCCTGCTGCGCAGGCGCGGACTGATGGATATCTGACATGCTGGAAGCACGAAACATTCATGTCCGCCTGGGCAAAACCGACATTCTGCACGGGATCGACATGTCGGCGGCGAAGGACCAGTTCACCGTCATTATCGGACCCAACGGATCCGGCAAGACCACGTTGTTGCGGGCCTTGACCGGAGAGATCAAGTTCGATGGCGATGTGCACCTCAATGGTGTCGATATTTCCCGCGCCCGGCCGCTGGATCTTGCCAGCTTGCGCGGCGTGCTCCCGCAATCAGCCAACCTTTCCTTCCCATTCACCGTTCATGAAGTGGTGAGGCTGGGCCTGACAACCGGAATTCAAAACGGTGTGGATGTTCTTGCCCGGATCGGCGAAGCGCTCGCTACTGTCGACATGGACGAATTTGGCGGGCGGCTCTACCAGGAGCTTTCCGGCGGTGAGCAGCAGCGTGTTCAACTGGCACGGGTTCTGGCGCAGGTGTGGGATCCGGTGTTTGAAGGGCAGCCGCGTTGCCTGTTCCTAGATGAACCGATTTCCAGCCTCGATATCAAACACCAACTGCAAATCATGCAGATTGCCCGGCGTTATGCAGATGCCGGTGGTGGTGTCGTTGCAATCCTGCACGATCTCAATCTGACAGCGCATTTTGCTGATCATGTCGTGTTGATGAGCCGTGGCCGGGTTCATGCCTGCGGAGACCCACGAGAGGTGCTGACACCGTCGAACCTTGAAGCGGTTTATGGCTGCCCGATGGCGGTGGGCCAAGTTCCGCAAGGAATGGACTTCTTTGTGTTGCCTCTGATCAATGCGGATCACCAGATCAGAGGCTGATCAAGATTTTTCGTTTCACCTTGGTCTTGAGATGTCAGCCCTGACGGAACGATCTGTCACATATCTGTGGCGACAGACAAACCCGATTGTACAATTCGGACAATGATTGATTGTCACTGGCTGCCCTGCGCGATAGCTTCCGCGCAATTGATTCAAGGAAGCCCTCATGACTGCTGCGCCACACCTTTTCCAGCCGCTGACACTGCGCGGAATTTCCACCCGCAACCGGGTCGTGATTTCTCCGATGTGCCAGTATTCGGCCCATGACGGGCATATGGATGACTGGCATCTGGCGCATCTTGGCCGTTTCGCCATGGGCGGAGCCGGGATCATTTTCACGGAAGCCACAGCGGTGCAGAAACGTGGCCGCATTACTCATGGATGCCCCGGTCTTTGGACCGACAGCCAGATCCCCGGTCATGCGCGGGTTGCCCAGTTTGCACTCAGAAACGGGGCAATCCCGGCGATCCAGTTGGGCCATGCAGGCCGCAAGGGCGGAATGCAACGGCCGTGGTACGGAAACGGCCCTTTGAATGAAGCCGACACTGCGCGTGGCGACATGCCCTGGACACCGGTCGGCCCGTCTGCCTTGCCGGTAGCGGATGGCTGGCCGGTGCCGCATGCGCTTTCAAAGGCTGAAATCAGCGAGCTGCTTGATGATTATGCCGCGGCCGCCCAGCGCGCGCTTGCTGCTGGTTACAAGATTGCCGAAATTCATGGTGCGCACGGCTATCTTGTGCACAGTTTCCTGTCGCCGCTCTCCAACAAGCGAACCGACGACTATGGCGGCAGCCTCGCCCGGCGCATGCGCTTGGCACTGGAAATTGCCGAGAGGGTGCGTGCGGTCTGGCCCGATGACCTGCCGCTGTTTTTCCGCACCTCAGCCGTCGACGGCGTGCCGGAGGGCTGGTCGCTTGATGACACCGTAGTCCTTGCGGGCGAACTCAAGCGCATCGGGGTCGACGTGATGGATTGCTCATCCAGCGGCATCGCCGGGGCTGCGACTGCCAGCGGCAATCAGAAACGGCAGCCGGGTTTTCAGGTTACTTACGCCGAGCGGGTCCGCACGGACGTGAAGATGACGACCATGGCAGTGGGGCTGATCACCCATCCGCAACAGGCCGAGGCAATTCTGGTTGAAGGCCGCGCCGATCTGATCGCCATTGGCCGCGAGGCGCTGGTAGATCCGAATTGGGCGTTGCATGCGGCGCGTGACCTCGGCCATGACATTTTGTTCGAAACCTGGCCGCAGCAGGCGGGCTGGTGGCTGGCCGGGCGGCAGAAAACCTCTGATTTCTACGAGCCGCTGGACTGAGACCGGGAGCGGTTGGCGCGGACCCTGCGGTCGACAGGATCAACTGACATGGCTAAGGAACCGGCAGCGGTCGCGGGGGAATTGAACGGACCGAGCCTTTCGACATGAGGGATATAAGAGTGATCATCGCCGGTGGCGGAATGCAGGGCTCTATGCCGCGCGATTGCAGTGCCGGGCGAAACCAGTCTGCGTCGTAACCCTTGTCCCCCAGCAGGTTTTTTGCGTCCGGAATGGCGTCAAACACTAGTGCTGCACCCTTGAAATCGCTCATTTTCCCCTCCGAGAGCAGCAAAACCAGCGGACGGCCCGCACCGTCGCAAACCACGTGCAGCTTGGAATTCAAGCCGCCTTTGGTGCGTCGCCTCTCGGCGGCGCTTTGCTTGCCTGCCGGGCGGCGGATACGTCTGGGAACAGGCCCTTTTTAAAAGGCTCGCAGCCGTACGGTGGGCTTTGAGGTGGGTTGCATCAATCATCACCTGATCAGGCGTGCCAGCCATGCCGGCAAGCTCGGCGAGTATTCCGTTGAACACGCCAAGCCGGCTCCACCGGATGAACCGGTTATAAATTGTCTTGTGCGGAGCGTAGTCCGATGGGGCATCACGCCAGCGCAATCCGTTGCGGATGACGAAGGTGATGCCACTGATAACCCGCTGGTCATCAACCCGCGCAATCCCGTGAGATAGCGGGACATAGAGCCCAATCCGCTTCATCTGCCTGTCAGTAAGGCAAATCAAATCACTCATGCCAATTCCTCCTGGCACCAGTGAATCAGTCCGCAATCCATCCCGCAAGTAATTTAATGGGTCCTGAACCTAATATGTCAAAATGGGACTGCGCAGAAATAGGCCCCTCTAAGTCAAGTCGATGTTGATTGTATGAATTATCTTCGGCTTGCTGATAAAGCTGCACGGAGTCGAAGGCTCGGGGATGATGGAGATAACGTTCTGCCTTGCGATAAGATCGGGGTCACTGTGTTTCATGATCCATTTCCTTTTGACATTGGCTCAATAAACAAATGACGCCGGTTGAAGCGGCCTAGGTCAACAAAGCCAGCCTCCAATTGGTCTTTTAGATGTGGTATGTCTTGGCTATTAACCGCCAAGGCATCCCTGACGTTGTTCGTCTTCAAGGCCTGTAGACCAGCGGCATCAGTTACATAGCGGACGCGTCCTTGTGTGTAAAATTCGGCGGAGTAACTGCGGTCGCCCCAGTAAGTGATTGCGATGTCCGGCGACGTCTCAAGTGCTTTAAGGACCAACTCTCGTTCCGATCTTACATTGAGCGTGTTGGGGAAAAAAAACGCCACCGTAGTCAGGGCCAGAACTGTTACCGCGACGCCGATCATAGAAAGTTGGAATGATAGACGCGTGATCCAACCTGGTTGACCGAATACCTTCGACCAGACCGAAACCCATAAGATGGCGGCGGCAGGAATTCCCGGCAAGACATAAGCGGGAATAATGTTGGCGGCTGGCGTGAACAGGATTAGTGGGGACAATGACCAGACCAACAGATAGCTATGCCATCCGGTTTGATCTTTTCGAAAGACCTCCAGAACTTGTTTGCTCCTGAGCATCAAAGCTGCCACGAACAAAGTCCAAGGCATGAATACAACGGGCCCATACGCCCAAATCATCCCCTTTGGACGTGCATGTCCTGAACCGTATAAATCGCCCTGCCAGCCAGACACCAAGAACCTCTCGTAGTGTTCTCCGACGATGAAGTAGCGCAAGAATCCTGGCGTTTTCGCTTCGGCCACAAGATACCATGGCAGAGCGATCAGAGCAGTAATCAGCAGACCCGTGATCCATGGAAGACGAGTCAACTGTCGCCAGCGATTGCCTACTGCCATCCAAAGGAAAATCGGGATTCCTGTCAAAACGACCGCAACTGGCCCCTTTGCCAAGAGGCCAACAGCAAGGCCAACAAAGAATAAGTACCCCCATAAACGGTGAGACGACTTGTCAGCGGCGCAGGCGTAGAACCCGGCCATGCTCATGGTCGTTCCCAGCACCATTGCCATATCGGTCATGACGAAAGCTGACGCCCCGAAAAATAGTCCTGAAGATGCTAAGACGGCTATTGCCACCAAAGCTTGGTCACTGCCTCGCACTTTGCGTACCCAGATGTAGCAGAGCGACAGCACGCCGATAGATGACATCAAAATGAAAAAACGCGCGCCAAAGTGACTAACTCCGAATATTCTCATGCCAAGCGCGGACATCCATGTGTGCAATGGTGGCTTACCCCAAAACGGGACGCCGTAGTCGAACTGAGGGGTTATCCAGTCGCCCGTCTCCAACATCTTTCGCGCGATTTCAGCATATCGTGCCTCTGTCGTGTCTACGAACGGATACCAAAACATCGCCAGAATGCGCACTATCAGCAATACGCAGAGCATCGCGATCAAGACTTGCCGTTCCGAATGTTTTAGTGAAAATGTCGATGTCTTTCGCACAGCATTTTTAAGCTCCAAGCCAGTTGCCTCAGGCTCCATAACTACCATTTCAGTCCCGTCCCGTTTTGCGTGCCAATCATGAAATATTTGCAATTCATGCATCTGTTGAGCCGGCTCGAGGGGGGAGTTGGCTCGAACTGACGGCTTGTAATTTGCATGGCTTGCTTACTATGTGCTTACCAAGCATCACCCCTTAAGACGCATGTCAACGCAAATTATTGATTTCTTTGGTGAGAGCGCAGGGGTTCGAACCCTGGACCTACTGATTAAAAGTCAGGTGCTCTACCCGCTGAGTTGCGCTCTTTCACACACCGGATCGGAACATCCACTGGCCGAGGCGATCGTCGGGGGGATTGCCGGCCGCAACATTGAGGCTGAAGCAATCTCGGGTTTCGAATCGGTCACCGGCAAAGGCGTGTCCGGCCGTTCAGGTGATCGGAGTATCGCGCTGGGCAATGCCGCGATGATGGAATTTGCCGGAGTCGACTGCAAGACGGCCGATGAGCAGGCTGATGCGTTACGCTCCGAAGGCAAGACCGCGATGTATGTCGCAATCGATGGCAAGCTTTCGGGCCTTGTTGCCGTCGCGGATCCGATCAAGGAGACGACGCGCGACGCTATTGCCGCGCTTCACAATGCCGGGCTGAAAATCATTATGGCAACCGGTGACAATGAGACAACCGCGCGAGCGGTTGCCAATCAGCTGGGCATTGATGAAGTCCGAGCCGGCGTTCTGCCGGAAGACAAGAAGGCGCTCGTAGACGAGTTGCACAGGGCCGGCCACAAGGTTGCGATGGCCGGAGACGGTGTCAATGACGCACCAGCCCTGGCGGCTGCCGAAGTTGGCATTGCGATGGGGACCGGGGCTGACGGTCGCGGTCGAGAGCACAGGCATAACTCTGCTGAAGGGCGATCTGGGCGGCATCCTGCGGGCACGCAGACTGTCTGAAGCAACCCTGCGCATCATCAAGCAGAACTTGTTCTTCGCCTTTGCCTGCAACAGCGTCGGTGTGCCGGTCGCAGCCGGCCTGCTGTACCCGATCACGGGAACCTTGTTGTCGCCAATGATTGCCGCAGCTGCCAAGAGCCTGTCATCGGTATCCGTCATCTCGAACGCATTGCGCCTCCGGAAGGTTGATCTTGATGCTTGACCTTCCGGCAGGTGGAAGCTTTATGAATACGTGCAAGAGCAAATCGGCTTCAAAGCAGGGAGGCAGAACATGAATATAGGCGAGGCATCTGATGCGACCAGCCTTCCTGCCAAGACGATCCGGTATTATGAGGATATCGGTCTCATCAAACCCGCTCGCGCCGCCAATGGCTATCGCGACTATGATGACAAGGATGTCCATCGCCTGGCGTTCATCCAGCGCTCAAGAAGCCTCGGCTTCACCATCGATGAATGCCGGTCGCTTCTGTCTCTGTACGAAAACAAGGACCGCGCCAGTTCCGATGTGAAAGCGCTGGCGCTGGAAAAGATTCTGGAAATCGATCGTAAGCTGAAAGAACTGAAATCCCTGCGCAGCACCCTCAAAACTTTAGCCGAGCATTGCCACGGCGACGACCGGCCCGAGTGTCCTATTATTGACGAAATCGCCAAAGGTGTGCTGGCATGAATGTTCGAAAAACCCTGATTGTGGTCGTTCTTTTGGGTGGTGCATTCTTTATTTACCGCAGTCTTCAAAAGCCCGCTCACGCGCCGACAGGTGCCGCTATGGCCAATGTGATTGTGCCCGATTTGTCGTCGGGTGCTCAAGAGGGCGAAAAGTTGTTCGACCGGTCCTGTTCATCATGCCACGGTAAAAATGCGGCCGGACAGGACGGGATCGCGCCGCCCTTGATCCACAAGATCTACGAGCCAAACCATCATGGCGATGCGTCTTTTCACATGGCCGCCAAGAACGGCGCACGTGCGCACCATTGGCAGTTTGGAAACATGCCGCCCGTCGAGGGAATAACCGACCCGGAACTCGATAAGATCGTTTTCTATGTTCGCGAACTTCAGCGCGCCAACGGGGTGAATTGATTTTGTCTCCCTGGTCCGCTCATCGAAATAAAACCAGTTCTCACCGGTTCGTGATTTCACCAGCCATTGTTTTGGCCGCAATGCTAGGGCATTACTCTTCTCGATGAAGAAATCCATCCGCCATCTATCCCGTCACGGGCGCATGTTTCTGGTGTGGATGCTTGTCTTTTCAAGCATTGTACCGGGAGCCTTGCACGCCGCGGCGATGGCTGGACCAACGGCTGCAGTCAGCGGCGGGCATCACTCGGCAGGAAACTTCTTGTCTGGTGATAATTCCGTGGATGACCATCATCACGCCGGAGATGCTCATTCGGATTCCGGTCAGGACTCCCATCCGGCAGGTCCCGACACGATGACAGATCAATGCTGTCCGATTTCCTGCTCCTTTGCCCTGTGTTCATTTGAGCCTGAAAAGACAGCAGTATTTATCCCCGACAGTTTTGAAATACAGCCAATTCCCGTCTTTGTCGTTACGGTCATGGCTTTGCCAGAGCGTCCGCCGCGCGTCTGAAGTGTGATTACGCCCGTATTCAGGGCATCGGGGCCGGGTTCGATCGGCCAAGCACACTCTCAATCGCAGTAGGACAATCATGTTTCGTTTTTTCTTGGCGGCAGCCATGCCGCTGGCGCTCGCCGGTTGTGCGGGGGCGAACGGGCCTGCCGAATTCATGCCGGTAAATTCGCCGGTCGATTCCAGCGCCGGTATTCGCAACACGCACCATCACACCGTTCTGAATGGTTACACTCATCGGGTTCCGGTCGACCCAAAACCCTGGCGGCAACTCAACGACAGCCAGGCGCCCGACGCCGGAGCCGGGTCATGAGCGCGCGGCGCGGATTGAAGTCCGCTCTTGTTTCATCTTCAGCTGCACTGGTTCTGGCGGGCTGCGTAAGTGATCAGGATCTGGCTGGATATTCGGCAAATACTGCGGGTTTTGGCGCTGTCTCGTCTGCAGTTTCAATCGGCACGAAAGGCAAGGATACCGTCTGGATTCAGAACCGCGAACAGGCTCAGGTTGTTTCTGAGCGGGTCCACGGCATGGTTCATAAAAAGACCATAGGCGCTGATGCGGCGGTGCAGGTGGCGCTTCTGAACAACCGGGGACTTCAGGCGGCTTATGCAGATATCGGCATGAATGCCGCTGAAGCCTGGCAGCAAAGCCTGCCCGAGAACCCGAAGGTCTCCATCGGCCTGCTCGGTATCGGCGCACCGGAGCTTGGGGCCTACCGGGCCATCGAAGGCATGATCGCCGCCAATATCCTGTCGTTGGCGACCTGGAAGGCTCGCGTTGATATCGCCGACACGCGGTTCCGGCAGGCGCAGATGCGGGCGGTCGATGCGACCTTGAAGGTTGCCAATGATACGCGCCGTGCATGGGTCAACGCGGTTTCGGCATTCGAAACGGTTGCCTACCTCAATCAGGCCAGGGTCGCAGCGGATGCAGCATCGGAACTGGCTCAGAAACTGGGGGAAAGCGGCGCTCTCGCCAAAGGCGGACAGGCGCGTGAACATGCATTCTATGCGGAACTCACGGGGCAAATGGCAGAAGCCCGGCTGGCGTCCCGTTTGGCCAAGGAAGAGCTGACCCGGATCATGGGGCTTTGGGGAAGTGAGGTCGATTACTACGTTCCCGACAAACTTCCGCGGCTGCCGCGCGGGATCATCAGGAAAAACCGGATCGAGCAGGAAGCACTCGAGAACCGCGTCGATCTCCGTATTGCAAAACTTGAACTGGAAGCCGTTGCCAAGAGCTATGGCCTGACCGAAGCCACGCGCTTTGTCACCGATCTGGAAATCATCTCCGGCGTTGAAGCCGAGCGGGAAATCGAGACCGAATACGAGATTGTCGGCGGAGATCTCGAAGAGAGCAAGACCCGGAAGACGGTCGTTACGCCGCAACTTGAACTGGAATTCGTGATTCCGATCTTCGACAGCGGCAAGGCCCGTCTGCGCAAGGCGGAACTCGCCTATATGCAGGCAGCGAACCAGCTTGCTGAAAAGGCGGTCAACATCCGCTCCGAGGCACGCTCGGCCCATACCGCCTACAGCGCGACCCACGAGATTGCACGGCACTACCTCAACGCCGTGGTGCCTTTGCGCACCACGATCGAGGCGGAATCCCTGCTGACTTACAACGGCATGATCTCCAACACTTTCGAGCTCCTCGCCGACACCCGAGCCAAGATCGGAACCTTGATGCTGGCGATAAACGCCAAGCGTGAGTTCTGGCTGGCTGACGTCAATCTGTCAGCTGCGATCTACGGCGGTGGAACCGGTGCAGGCAGCTCAGCTGCTGCACCATCGGTTGGCGATGCCGGCGGCGGCGGCCACTAACTTTCCGGAAAGGAAAAGACCATGATGAACAGACGTCAACTATTGGGCGCAAGTGCTGCCGGTGCGGCCCTTGTCTCCTCGACCGCCTGGTCGAAGACGACGAATATGGGATTGCCGGAGGCAGCGCTTATGGAAAGCCCGCTGACCCAGGCACCGATGATGCCTTCAACCGGCCCTGACTACAATCCGGTGGTGACCCTCAACGGCTGGACCCTGCCATTCCGGGTGAACAACGGGGTCAAGGAATTCCATCTCATTGCCGAGCCGGTGGAGCGTGAACTGGCGGACGGAATGACCGCCTACCTGTGGGGCTACAACGGCCAGTCCATCGGCCCGACCATCGAGGCCGTGGAAGGCGACCGGGTCCGGATTTATGTCACCAACAAGCTGCCCGAGCACACGACCGTGCACTGGCACGGTTTGATCCTGCCGTCAGGCATGGATGGTGTCGGGGGTCTGTCGCAGCCTCATATCCCGCCCGGCAAGACCTACATCTACGAGTTCGATCTGGTGAAGTCGGGGACCTTCATGTACCACCCGCACGCCGACGAGATGGTGCAGATGGCGATGGGCATGATGGGCTTCTTCATCGTCCATCCGAAGGACCCGGCCTTCATGCCGGTGGATCGTGATTTCCTGATCATGCTCAACGCCTTCGACATCGATCCAGGTTCGTATGTGCCGAAGATCATGACCATGAACGACTTCAATCTGTGGACATGGAACAGCCGGATCTTTCCGGACATCGATCCGCTGGTGGTGTCGAAGAACGACCGGGTCCGGGTGCGGGTCGGCAACCTGACCATGACCAACCACCCGATCCACATGCATGGCTATGATTTCGAGGTGACCGGCACCGATGGCGGCTGGGTGCGCCCGGAAGCCCGCTGGCCGGAAGTGTCGATCGACATCCCGGTGGGCGCAATGCGGGCTTATGAGTTTGATGCCAAATACGAAGGCGACTGGGCCATCCACTGCCACAAATCCCACCACACAATGAACGCCATGGGGCACGACGTCCCAACCTTCATCGGTGTCGACAAGTCAAAACTCACCAAGAAGATCCGGGTCGTGCAGCCGGAATACATGCCGATGGGAACAGCCGGGATGGCCGACATGGCGGAAATGTCGATGGAGCTGCCCGACAACACTGTGCCGATGATGGCCGGCTGGGGCCCTTACGGACCCTTGGAAATGGGCGGCATGTTTTCGGTCGTCAAGGTCCGTGAAGGCATCTCCGCCGGCGATTACAGCGATCCCGGCTGGTACGAAAACCCGCCCGGAACACAGGCCTATGAGTGGACCGGCGAACTCCCTGATTTCGCCAAGGCCGCTGACGCCAAGACAACAATAACACCAGCGCCGGCGAAAACCGGCGGCAATGGCTAACCCCTTCGACCCGAAGTGTTCACGAAAGGAACAAAACCCATGAAAACTCTCCTGATTGCATCCGCATCCTTCCTGGCGATGACAGCACTGGCTGGCGCCGCTGGAACCCATTCCGGCGGCCATGACAGCATGATGGCCATCGGCAACCCCGGCAAGGCATCAGAAGTCGGCCGGACAATCGAAGTGATCATGAAGGAAACCGACGACGGCGAAATGGTCTTCGACCCCAAGGAAATCAACGTCGAGAAGGGCGAAACCATCCGCTTCATGGTGATGAACAAGGGCGAACTGGAACATGAGTTCGTGCTCGATGATCATGACGGCGTCATGGAGCACAAGGGCCTGATGGAGCGGATGCCCGAGATGGAGCACGATGATCCCAATTCCGTGCGTCTCGATCCGGGCATGGATGGCGAAGTCATCTGGAGCTTCGCAAACGCCGGACCGTTCGAATTCGCCTGCCTGATCCCCGGCCACTACGATTCCGGCATGAAGGGCATGCTCACCGTCACCGGCCATTAAATCGATCACCTGATCTCCATCCAGATAGAGGAAAATCAATGCGAAAGCTTACAACACTCCTGATCGCTGCAATGATCGCCGCTACCGGCGCGACTGCATCCTTCGCAACGGAATACACCAAGGGTGTCGTCAAGAAGGTCGACATGAAAGCCGGCAAGGTCACCATCATCCACGAGGAACTGACCAATCTCGACATGCCTGCCATGACCATGGTGTTCCGCACCGCCGATCCGGCAATGCTGGAAAAGATGAAGGCAGGGGCCGACATCGAATTCGTCGCGGACCGGGTGAAGGGCAAACTGACAGTTGTTGAGCTGAAATAACGCCTGAAAACAGCCAGCGGGGAGCATCCGCTCCCCGCTGGCGTCCGTCTGGACACGGTGGATGCAGGTCAGTTTCGTACTGGGGGTCAGGACTATCCCGTTGCTGACCGGTCCCGCATGATTTTCCGCATCTGGGCCGGCTGCCTATCCTGTCAGTGCAATTCGAACTATGAAGGAAGCCGGAGTTTTCTGAATCGGTACGATTTGCCGGTTCATCTGGATCAAGGGAGATCATTGTGATCAGGCATACTGTCGCTTTCAGGTTGAAGCACCCGGCGGGATCAGCACAAGAGACCAGTTTCCTCGCAGACGGAAAGCGCATACTCGCAGCGCTTCCCGGTGTTGAAAAATTCGAGGCCCTGCAGCAAGTGTCAGCCAAGAACAGCTTCAGGCACGGCTATTCCATGGAATTTTCCGGACAGGCCGAGTATCAGTCATATAATGATCATCCCGAACATGTGGCCTTCGTTCGCGATCGTTGGATCCCCGAGGTGGAAGAGTTTCTCGAGATCGATTACGTGCCCCTGCCGGACTGATCTGCCTGATCGTGCAACCCCCAACCGGGTTGCGCGCCCCAACCGCCCGCAACGGATACCGATCGGTATCGCCGGGGCAGGCCGCATGCATTAATGCCGACGATCTGCTTGCACCTGTCTGCGCATGAACCAGAGAACGGCAAGAGGTATGAAAATCCACTGAAGCAACGGGCTGAGCCCTGTGCCAAATGGTGGCACCAGCGGCATGAGATCAGAGTAGGTCCAGCGTTCGGATATGTTGGTGTAATAATACTCGAAGCTGATCGTCAGAGCGATGCCTATCCCAAGGAACATGAGAGTCTGCCACGCCTTAGGTGCTTTAAACCAGTCGCGGGATCTAGCCGTGGCACTGGTGATCCAGAAAGCAGTCAAAGCAAACCCCACATCGCCAAACGTTGCTGACGAGCACAGCTTGATGCCATCCCAATGGTTGAGATCCATCATGCCTGCATAGGTCGGGGCCTGCCAGAACTCCCATACAAAGTGAAGCAGGAAAGAAAATACGATCAATGTAAATTCGGGGAGTTTGCTCATCTGGTCCACTCTGTATGTCCGGCACCAGAAAATCGATTTCTGATTTTTACAACATCGTAGGGGTTACAGCAGGGGTAAGGTCAACAATTTTCCGAAGGGCCTCCGGGGGAGTGCGATGCGGCTCGCGTAAACAAAACAAAATGAACAGGGATTTGAGCGGATAACGGGGGCAGGGACTGAGAATCTCCGGCGTCATGGGGCGTGCGATAATAGCGAGCAGTCTATGAGCCTTGCATCTGACGCGCCGCGGACCCTACTGGACTGCCCGCAGACTGAATTTTCGATGATTTGCGAATTATGCGCTTATGGCTCGGCGGCCAAAGTACCATATCCAGGCCAAGTCTTTAATTTGATGGTGAGAGCGCAGGGGTTCGAACCCTGGACCTACTGATTAAAAGTCAGTTGCTCTACCAGCTGAGCTACGCTCTCACAAAGCCCGGTCCGCGCGTTGGCGTAGTGGGCTGATTGGCGCGGAACATAGGGAGGCATCTGCCTATGGTCAACAGCAAAAACCGATGCAGCAAGGTGTTTTTTCAAAGCGCTTTCAATGTACCGATAAAGCACGTCCTGAGGCCTGATTTGCAACGGTGATCAGCGGCAGGGTGGGTAACCGCCGGACAATGCTGAAATCACGCTTTGCACTCCAAAACGTGACTGGCGAAGTGTGTGTCTGAGGGGTAGATATAGCCCCCAAAGCCACACCCGACGGTTCTTTCCAATGGCACCGTTCGACAAAGGGACCCCGATTTCGTGATTATCGCCGACATTCCGCTCCTTACCGTCATACTGGCAGGAGCACTGTCTTTCCTGTCGCCTTGCGTCTTGCCGCTGGTACCTCCCTATCTGTGCTACATGGCAGGCGTGTCGGTTGAGGACTTTCGCGGCAGCGGGGCCTCGGCAAAGGCCAGAGACACGAGGCGGGCCGTGCTTCTTGCCTCATTGTTTTTCACAATGGGTTTTGCCACTGTCTTTGTCGCGCTTGGCGCCGGTGCTTCGAGCATTGGTGCAGCCTTGCGCCAGCATATGGATCTGCTGGCCAAGCTTGGTGGTGTCGTCATCATCCTGATGGGCCTGCATTTTCTCGGCGTGTTCCGGATCGGCCTGCTTGCCCGTGAAGCCCGGTTTGCAGGTAGCGGCAAGCCAGCCACCTTGTCGGGCGCCTATCTGATGGGGTTGGCGTTTGCGTTCGGCTGGACCCCCTGCATCGGGCCGGTGCTTGGCGCGGTGCTCGGGGTGGCTGCAGGACGGGAAACTGTGAGTGCAGGTGCGCTTTTGCTGGCGGCCTATTCGTTCGGTCTGGCGGTCCCGTTCTGGATTGCCGCGCTGTTTTCCGAGCGCTTCATGCGGTTTTCGCAGAAATTCCGCAAGCATCTTGGCACCATCGAGAAGATCACCGGGGCGCTGCTGGTGCTGACCGGCATCCTGTTTCTGACCGGCGGCATGGCCACCATGGCCTACTGGCTGCTCGAGACGTTTCCGGCACTGGGCATGATCGGCTGATCAAGAGCGGGTGTTTTGGGAAATCGGTTCAGCGCTTGCGTTTGGGCGCTCTTGCCAACACCAATCCGGTCAGAACGGTCGCGATTCCGATGGCGTGATGGGTATGGAACGGCTCGCCAAGAACCAGAACCGCTAGCCCTACTCCATAGGGCGGCAACAGATACATGAATATGCTGGCGGTTGATGCGCCAAGCCGCGCAACGCCATACTGGTAACCGGAAAACGCCAACAGCGACGAGAATACAACAATGCCGGCAATGCCGCCCCAGGCGGTCCAGGTTTGCGGCATCGGTGCGCCGGTGAGGAACTCCCAGAGTGCGAAAGGCGCCAGCAGTAGCGCACCCGAGAGCGTGACGACGGCAAACAGCGCGGAAACCGGCAATCCGGCAGTGCGGGGGCCCTTGAGCAGAACCGAATACCCTGCCCATGACAACGCCGCGGCGATGAACATCAGATCACCCCAGTTAAAGGACGTGTCCGCGATCCCGGTGAAATCACCCTTCAGGACGATGATTGCGACCCCAAGGAAACCGACCAGGATACCCGAGATTTCGCGCCAGCTTGTTGCCCGGCCGAAAAACAGCCGTTCAAGGATAATGATCATCAAGGGCGAGGTGGTGTAGATCAGAGTGCCGTTGGTGGCCGTGGTGAACTGCAGGGCGTAATAAACGCCAGCACCGCAGATCCACATGCCAAGGAATCCCAGCGCCAGCCAATGGATTGGATATGTGGTGATGTAGGCGCGGACGCGGATCCTTGCCATCCATAGAAATGGCGACAGCAGCAAAGCTGCGGCCGTCCAGCGCAGGAACGCCAGCGTAAACGGCGCCACCTCGGGAATCGTCGAGCGGCCGAAAATCAGGTTCGATGAAAAGAACAGGGGGGTCAGCAACATGACGACCAGCGGAATGAAGCGCGCGAGAGAAGGTTTCCCGGCGGGAGTGGCAATGGTTGTCATTGGGCTTCCAAATTAGGGCAATGTTTGCTTGAAAAGGAAAGATTCAGGTTCCGGTGCTATAGCGTCCGGCACGGGTAAACAAGCGATTCGATAAAGAGGTGATGGAATGGCGCGGACATGTCTGGCGGTCGTGCTTGCGGCGGGCGATGCGACACGAATGAAGTCGTCAAAATCCAAGGTGCTGCATCCGGTTGGCAACCTTCCGCTGATCGCCCATGTGACCCGGGCCGCAGCGGCGGCGGGTGTCAACAAGGTGGCGCTGGTGGTCGGCAGGGATGCCGAGCAGGTAACGGAGGCGGCCAGGGCCGGGCTAGACGTTCCGGTGACACCTGTGGCGCAGATGGAACGCAAAGGCACCGGGCATGCGGTGCTGATGGCGCGCGATGTCATTGCTGAAGGCTTTGATGATGTCGTCGTACTTTACGGCGATGCGCCGCTGATTGATCCTGAGAGTCTTGTTGCGGCGACCGCCGAGAGGGCAAAGGGCGCCGATGTGGTGGTTCTTGGTTTCCGCGCTGCTGACCCGACCGGTTACGGCCGGCTTCTGGAGCTCGACGGTGAACTGGTGGCGATCCGCGAGCACAAGGAAGCATGCGCGGAAGAACTGGCGATTGATTTCTGTAATGGCGGCATCATCACATTTTCCGGCGCGCAGGCCATCGACCTGCTCGAAGCCATCGGCAATGACAACGCCAAGGGCGAATTTTACCTGACCGACATTGTCGAAATAGCCCGCAAACGCGGATTGAAATGCGTCGCCATCGAGGCGCCTGAAGAAGACATGATGGGGTGCAATACCCGCGCCGAGCTGGCGGAGATCGAGCAGGTCTGGCAAGTCAGGGCGCGGCATGCGGCGATGATCTCGGGCGTCAGCATGATCGACCCGGCGAGCGTGTTCCTGTCCTATGACACCGAACTGGGAAACGACGTCATGATTGAACCCAATGTCTGGTTCGGACCCGGCGTGAAGGTCGGACCCGGCGCGGTGATCCATGCGTTCAGTCATCTTGAGGGCGCGGATGTGGGGGCGAACGCCACAATCGGACCGTTCGCCCGGCTTCGTCCGGGGACCGAGCTTGCGGAAAAGACCAAGGTCGGCAATTTCTGCGAAATCAAAAAGGCAAAGATCGGCGCTGGTGCCAAGGTCAATCACCTGAGCTATATCGGCGATGCCATCGTCGGTGCGGGAGCCAATATCGGTGCGGGCACGATCACTTGCAATTATGACGGCCAGAACAAGCATTTGACCGAAATCGGGGCAGGGGCGTTCATCGGATCGAACTCCTCGCTTGTGGCCCCGATCAAGATTGGTGATGGCGCCTATGTCGGCTCGGGAAGTGTTGTGACGATGGATGTTCCTGATGACGCACTGGCAATTGCGCGGGCGCGGCAGGAGACAAAACCCGGGCGTGCAAAACGGCTGAGAGACAAGATTGCTGCCATCAAGGCTATGAAGAAAAAGGCGTAAAGCGGACCCGGCGCACAGGCCGGGTTACGCGGAGTCACGAAAATTGAGCAGGTGCAATACGTTAGGGCACTGGTCTAAACCGTCGTTGCTGGGTAAGAGCTTGGCCAACACATTACCCAGGAGAAGCGAATGTGCGGCATAGTCGGGATAGTTGGTAAGCGCGAGGTGGCTCCACTGCTGGTGGATGCGCTCAAGCGGCTTGAATACCGCGGATATGATTCCGCTGGCGTCGCCACTGTTCATGATGGCCATCTCGACCGCCGCCGGGCCGAAGGCAAACTTGCCAATCTGGATCGCAAGCTTGGTGAAGAACCGCTGGCGGGCCAGATCGGCATCGGGCACACCCGCTGGGCAACGCATGGCGCGCCAACGGAAGCCAATGCCCACCCGCATTTTTGCAGCGGCGTGGCGGTTGTCCATAACGGCATCATTGAAAATTTTGGCCCCTTGCGCGCCGAGTTGACCGCCAACGGCGCCGAATTCCACAGCCAGACCGACACCGAAGTGGTTGCGCAATTGCTTGCCGCCTACCGTCATGAAGGGCTGGCGCCGCGCGAAGCGATGCAAAAGGCGCTTGCGCGGCTGGAAGGCGCTTATGCGCTTGCGGTGCTGTTTGAAGATCAGCCGGACATGATCCTCGGGGCGCGGTCCGGGCCGCCATTGGCGGTCGGGCATGGTGAGGGCGAAATGTTCCTCGGCTCCGATGCGATCGCACTGGCGCCGTTTACCGATGAGATCACTTATCTCGATGATGGCGACTGGGTGGTGATTACCCGGGATACGCTTGAGATCTACGATCATACGGGCAATCCGGTCGAGCGCAGAAAGCAGAAATCGCAAGGTGCGGCTTATGTCGTCGACAAGGGCAATCACCGGCATTTCATGGAAAAGGAAATCTACGAGCAGCCGGAAGTGGTTTCCCATACGCTGAGCCACTACATCGATTTTGCCGAAGGACGGGTGAAACTCGATAGCGCGCAGATCGATTTTGCCAACCTCGACCGGTTGGCGATGTCGGCCTGCGGCACCGCCTATTATGCCGGGCTTATCGGTAAATACTGGTTTGAGCGTTTTGCCAGATTGCCGGTGGAAATCGACGTCGCATCCGAGTTCCGCTACCGCGAGATGCCGTTGCCGGGCAACATGGCGGCGCTGTTCATCTCGCAATCGGGTGAGACCGCCGACACGCTGGCGTCATTGCGCTATTGCAAGGACAACAAGCTGACCATCGGTGCGGTGGTCAATGTGCGCGAATCCACCATCGCACGGGAATCCGACGCTGTATTTCCAACGCTTGCCGGTCCGGAAATCGGTGTAGCGTCGACCAAGGCCTTTACCTGCCAGCTCTCGGTGCTGGCAGCTTTGGCAATGATTGCCGGACGGGCACGCGGCACGCTGTCGGAGGAGGATGAAACCCGGATGGTGCAATCGCTGGTGGAAGCACCCCGGCTGTTCAATCAGGTTCTGCAATCGATCCAGCCGCAAATAGAGACATTGTCGCGTGAATTGTCGCGCTTCAAGGATGTGCTTTATCTTGGCCGCGGAACCAGCTTTCCGCTGGCGCTCGAAGGTGCGCTGAAGCTCAAGGAAATTTCCTATATCCATGCCGAAGGCTATGCTGCGGGCGAACTCAAGCATGGACCGATCGCGCTGATTGACGAGAACATGCCGGTGATCGTGATTGCGCCGCATGACCGGCATTTTGAGAAAACCGTATCAAACATGCAGGAAGTCGCGGCACGCGGCGGCCAGATCATCCTGATTACTGACGAAAAAGGTGCTGCCGCAACGACACTCGATACCATGGCTACCATTGTATTGCCGGTCGTCGACGAGATTGTCGCGCCGATCCTTTATGCTCTACCGGTGCAACTGATCGCCTACCACACGGCCGTCTTCATGGGCACCGATGTCGATCAGCCGCGCAATCTGGCCAAGTCGGTTACCGTCGAATAGCCGAGACTTTACTGTTGTACTTGCCGTGACGGTCACGTGATCCCTATATAGGGGATCGCGTGACGATGTGTTTTGCATGCCATAAGACAGGGTAAATGATGAGCGAGAAGCAAAAACGGGTGGGCGCGGGGCGACGGCTGAGGAACTATTTTCTGACGGGCCTGATCATCGTGGCTCCGCTTGCCATCACCGCCTATCTGACCTGGACCTTTATCGGATGGGTCGACAGTTGGGTGAAACCCTATATTCCGCAGATCTACAATCCGGACCATTACCTGCCTTTCGCAGTTCCCGGGTTCGGATTGCTGACTGCGCTGTTCCTGATCACCATGATCGGATTTCTTACCGCTAATCTTGTCGGTCGCTCGATTCTTGGTTTCGGCGAATCGCTGCTTGACCGCATGCCGTTGGTGCGCAGCCTCTACAAAGGACTCAAGCAAATTTTTCAGACCGTGCTGGCTGAGCAAAGTGGCTCCTTCAAGCAGGCTGCACTTATCGAGTATCCACGACGCGGGCTCTGGTCGATCGTTTTCATCGCCACCGATACCAAGGGCGAGGTCAACAAACGGCTGCCGGAAAGTGAATCCATTTCGGTTTTTTTGCCGACCACACCCAATCCAACATCGGGTTTTTTGCTGTTTGTGCCGCGCAAGGACGTCATCATTCTCGACATGAGCGTGGAGGAGGCAGCCAAAATGGTGATTTCCGCCGGTCTCGTGTCGCCTGATTTTCCGAAGAAACCTCCGGTTCAGCCAAAATCCAAGTCGAAGGCAAATCCCGCGACAAGCTGACTGCGTCAGCCCGCTCGCAGAAACCGGATCGCCTCGTCGCGCCGCATCAGATAGAGCAGCATCCTGAGCGCTTCACCGCGTTGAGTGTCCAGTGCCGGATCTGTCTCCAGAACGTTACGGGCATCACTGCGGGCGATCTCCAGAAGGTCGGCATGAGCGCTCAGATTGGCGAGCCGGAAGCCAGGCAGACCTGATTGCCGTGTGCCCAGAACTTCGCCTTCGCCGCGCAGCTTGAGATCCTCCTCGGCGATGCGAAACCCGTCCTCGCTTTCGCGCAAAACCTGCAGCCGTGCGCCGGCAGTTTCGCCCAAGGGTCCGTGATAAAGCAGAATGCAGCTCGAGGCGCCCGTGCCGCGGCCAACGCGGCCGCGCAGCTGATGCAATTGCGCCAGACCAAAGCGTTCGGCGTGTTCAATCACCATGATGGTGGCGTCGGGTACGTCGACACCAACTTCAATGACCGTTGTAGCGACGAGAATACGGGTTTTGCCTTCCTTGAAGGCACTCATCGCCTGGTCTTTTTCCTCTGACGTCATCCGCCCGTGGACCAATGACACCAGCGGTGCCAGTTCTTTGCCGAACGCCTTTGCCAGGCTTGCATGGCGGCTTTCCACCGACATCAGGTCGCTTTGATCGGAATCCTCGACAAGCGGGCAGATCCAGTAGGCTTTCTTGCCGTCATGAAGCGCGGTTTTAAGTCGCTCGATGATCTCGCCGAGACGCTCGTCGGGAATCGTCACCGTGGCGATCGGTTGCCGGCCAGCCGGTTTTTCGGTGAGTTTCGACACGTCCATGTCGCCGAATGCAGCCAGGACAAGTGTGCGCGGGATTGGCGTGGCGGTCATCACCAGCATGTGCGGCGCGGTGCCCTTGGCGGTCAACCGCAGGCGTTGGTGGACGCCAAACCGGTGTTGCTCATCGACCACCGCGAGCGTCAGGTTCTTGTAGACGACTGATTCCTGAAACAGGGCGTGTGTGCCTATGACAATCTGGGCCTCACCGTTGGCGATACGCTCCAGCAACTCGGTGCGCTCCCGGCCCTTGGCACGTGCGGTCAGCACGGCCACTTCGATGCCCGCAGCTTCAGCCATCTTCTTGATCGTGGCGTAATGTTGCCGCGCGAGGATTTCGGTCGGCGCCATCAGCACGGCCTGTCCGCCAGCCTCTACCGCATCAGCCATGGCAAGCATCGCCACTGCGGTCTTGCCGGAGCCGACATCGCCCTGCAGCAACCGCAGCATCCGGTCGGAGCCAGCCATATCGGCAAGGATCTCTTCGACGGCCGTTGTTTGGCTGCCGGTCAGCGAAAACGGTAGCGCCTCGAGGATTGCCTGACGCAGCTTGCCTTCGGCCTGGACAGGTTGGCCTGGTAGTTTGCGCAATGTCTGGCGTACCAGAGCCAGCGACAGCTGACCTGCCAGCAACTCGTCATAGGCAAGCCTGCGCCGCGCCGGCGTTTGCGGTTCGATATCGAGTGCCGCTTCGGGATGATGCAGTTCGCGAACGGCATCGGCGAAAGACGGAAAACTGTTCTTGCTGACAAGATGCGGGTCCGACCATTCCGGCAACTCGGGCAGCAGTTCAAGTGCTGAGTCCAGCGACCGCCGCAGCACTTTCGGCGAGAGACCGGCGGTCAGCGGATAGACCGGCTCGATCAGCGGGAAACTCGCGGCATCGGCTTCCAGCGCAATATGATCCGGATGAACCATCGACGGCCGGCCATTGAACCATTCAACCTTGCCGCTGACCAGTACGGTTTCACCCACCGGCAGGATCTTTTCGAGCCAGGCTTGCTTGGCATGAAAAAAGGTCAGCGCCAATTCGCCGGTATCATCATGGACAAAGACCCGGTAGGGCGCGGTCCTGCGGCCCGGAGGCGAGGCCTGGTGACGGTCAACCCTGACCTTCAAGGTGGCAATTGTTCCTTCCGGCGCTTCTGTGATGCCCGAGCGCATTGTCCGGTCAATCAGCCCGTGCGGCGGCAGCAACAACAGATCAAGCGCCCTTGTGTCCTCGGGGCCGTCGCGTCCGGTGACGCGTGCCAGCGCTTCGGCGAGCTTGGGGCCGATTCCGGGCAGGCTTTCGACGGTTTTAAACAGTGGGTCGAGTTGAAGTGGTCGCATGAATTCAGAAGAACGGTAATTTTGAGCCAAAGGCAAGGCTGACATTTGCCCGGCGACAGGATATGGAAACCGTCCAACCATAAAAGGCTGATCATGACCGGAACAACACGTTCAAGCGCCGACCTCGATCCGCGCCGCCGCCGCATTCTCGTGCGGGCTTGGCGACGTGGAATCCGCGAAATGGATCTGGTCATCGGCGGCTTTGCCGATGCGGAGATCGCAAGTCTGAGCAATGCTGAACTGGATCAGCTGGAACTGCTGATGGCCGAGGAGGACGCGGATATCTTCCGCTGGGTCACCGGTGAAGCGGAGACACCGGAGCGCTTCCGCACTGCGGTGTTTGACCGGATGCGCGCCTATGTGCCGGATTTTGAACCATCCGAGGCCAAAGCTGAAGGGCAGGCGGCCAAATCATGAAACCTGTTATCCCGGCCGCCAAGATCGCCGGAGCCAAGACCCCGATCACCCTGGCCGGCGTGCCACAAGGCATGGAAGCGCTGGCGCTGGCCGAGCTGGCACGTTCCGCAGGACCGCTCGCCCATATCATTTCCGATGGCCAGCGCATGGCCGATCTTGAGCAGAACCTGGCGTTTTTCGCCCCAGACATTCCGGTTTTGACACTGCCCGGCTGGGATTGTCTTCCGTATGACCGGGTGTCGCCGGGCGCCGACATTTCGGCTCGCCGGATCTCTGCGCTATCGTCGCTGGCGCAATTTTCCGATAATCCGCATCCGGCGATCCTGCTTGTCACCGTCAATGCGATGCTGCAGCGAGTTCCGTCCCGATCGGTGGTTTCCGGTCTTGGGTTTTCAGCCCGCGCAGGCAACCGTTTGAAAATGGAGGACTTGGCAGCCAGCCTCACCAAAAACGGCTTTGAGCGTGTCGATACAGTCCGCGAAGTTGGTGAATATGCAGTGCGCGGCGGCATTCTTGATGTCTTCGTGCCTGGCGCAGAAGAGCCTGTGCGGCTGGATTTCTTTGGTGACACGCTTGAAAGCGTTCGGCATTTCGATCCCGCATCACAGCGCACCACGAGCCAGGCCAAGGAACTTACGCTCAATGCGATGAGCGAAGTCACGCTTGAAGCTGAATCCATCAGCCGGTTCCGCACCAACTATCTGGCCATGTTCGGAGCTGCAACCCGCGATGACGCGCTTTATGTCGCCATCAGCGAAGGCCGGCGCTATCCCGGCATGGAGCACTGGCTACCACTGTTCCACGATAAAATGCAGACGGTGTTTGATTATCTCGACGGGTTCCGGATTTCGAGTGACCACATGTTGGCCGAAGCTGCGAGTGAGCGCCGGGCCCAGATCGTTGATCATTACGAAGCGCGGCAGGCCGCACAAAGCATCGAGAAGGGCCGTGGTGTCCAGGCCACTCCTTACAAGGCAATCGAGCCAGATCTGCTGTATCTTGATGCGCAGGGCCTGGTGGCAATGCTCGAAGCATTGAATGCCATACGGCTGACACCGTTTCACGAGCCGGAGAATTCGGCGCGCCGGGTGATCGATCTTCCGACCAGAACCGGACCGCGCTGGGCGGCGGACGCCGAAGCCGACAAATCCGAAGATGGTAGCCGGGCCAACCTGTTTGAAAAACTGGTAGCCCATGTCGGCACAAAGCGCTCTGAAGGGCGCAAGGTGTTGATCACCGCCTGGACCGAAGGCTCGCTTGACCGGCTTTTGCAGGTGACCGATGAGCATGGGCTCAAACGGGTGGTGCGGATCAACAGCCATGCCGAACTCGACAAACTCAAGGCTGGCGAAGCCGCTGCTGCCGTGCTGGCCATTGAAGGCGGCTATGAAATCGATGATCTCGTCGTCATCGGCGAGCAGGATGTGCTGGGCGACCGGCTTGTGCGGCGCGCCAAGCGCAAGCGCCGCGGCGCGGACTATATTTCGGAAGTGTCGGGACTGGATGAGGGCAATTACGTCGTCCATGCCGAACACGGGATAGGCCAGTTCATTGGCCTGCGCACAATCGAGGCTGCGGGCGCGCCGCATGCCTGTCTTGAATTGCACTACGCAGGCAGCGCCAAACTGTTTCTGCCGGTCGAGAATATTGAACTGCTGACCCGCTACGGTTCGGACAGCGCCGAAGTGCAGCTTGACCGGCTGGGCGGTGTTGCCTGGCAATCGCGCAAGGCGAAACTGAAAAAGCGGCTTTTGGATATGGCTGAAGGGCTGATCCGCATCGCTGCCGAACGGCATATGCGCTCAGCGCCGGCATTGGCGGCACCAGAAGGGCTCTACGACGAGTTCTCGGCTCGCTTTCCCTATGACGAAACCGAAGACCAGGCGGCAGCCATTGAGCGTGTCCGCGACGATCTGGCTGCGGGCCAGCCAATGGACCGGTTGATCTGCGGGGATGTTGGGTTCGGCAAGACCGAAGTCGCGTTGCGCGCCGCCTTTATTGCGGCGATGAACGGGGTTCAGGTGGCGGTAGTGGTGCCGACGACGCTGCTGGCACGTCAGCATTTCAAGACATTCACCGAGCGTTTGCGCGGTTATCCGGTGCGCATTGCGCAGGCCTCACGGCTGGTCGGCGCCAAGGAACTGGCTCTGACCAAGGCGGAACTGGCCTCGGGCAAAACCGATATCGTGGTCGGAACCCATGCGCTGCTCGGCTCTTCGATCCAGTTTGCCAATCTGGGGCTGTTGATCATCGACGAGGAGCAGCATTTCGGCGTCAAGCACAAGGAACGGCTGAAGGACCTGAAGAGCGACGTCCACGTTCTGACGCTGTCGGCAACACCGATCCCGCGTACATTGCAACTTGCGATGACCGGAGTGCGGGAATTGTCGCTGATCACCACAGCGCCGGTCGACCGGATGGCTGTGCGCACCTTCATTTCGCCGTTCGACCCGGTGACCGTTCGCGAAACCCTGATGCGGGAACATTACCGCGGCGGACAGAGTTTTTATGTGTGTCCGCGGCTGGCGGACCTGGAGGAGGTTGCGGCCTTCCTTCGCGACAGTGTGCCTGAACTTAAGTTTGCATTGGCGCACGGCCAGATGGCCGCCGGTGAACTCGATGACATCATGAACGCGTTTTATGATGGCCAGTATGATGTGCTGCTGTCGACGACGATTGTAGAATCGGGCCTCGATGTACCGACCGCCAACACGCTGATCGTGCATCGCGCCGACATGTTCGGTCTGGCCCAGCTTTATCAGCTGCGCGGCCGCGTCGGCAGATCCAAGATCCGCGCCTTCGCGCTGTTCACGCTGCCGGTCAACAAAATGCTGACCGCGACCGCCGACAAACGGCTCAAGGTGCTGCAATCGCTTGATACACTCGGCGCAGGCTTCCAGCTTGCCAGCCACGATCTCGATATTCGCGGTGCCGGCAATCTGCTCGGCGAGGAGCAATCCGGCCACATCAAGGAAGTCGGTTTCGAGCTTTACCAGCATATGCTGGAGGAGGCGGTGGCCGAGGTTCGCGGTGAGGATGAAGTCATTGATACCGGCTGGTCACCGCAGATCACTGTCGGCACACCAGTCATGATCCCCGAGAACTACGTACCGGATCTGCATTTGCGCTTAGGGCTCTATCGCAGACTGGGCGATATCATTGATGTTGCGGACATTGACGGTTTTGGCGCCGAAATGATCGACCGCTTCGGGCCATTACCGATCGAGGTTCAGCATCTGCTCAAGATCGTGTTCATCAAGGCCTTGTGCCGCAAGGCCAATGTCGAGAAACTCGATGCCGGGCCGAAGGGCGTCGTTGTGCAGTTCCGCAACAAGGAGTTCCCAAATCCCGCCGGACTGGTGCAGCACATCTCGAAACAGGGCAATCTCGCAAAAATCCGGCCGGATCAGAGCGTGGTCTTCATCCGCGATCTGCCGACACCGGAAAAACGGCTCAACGGCGCTGCCGTGGTGATGACCCATCTGGCCGAACTGGCTGGATAAGCCAGTCCTGAAAGAAAGCCCGCCAAAAGCATAATTGGCGGGCTTGTTGATGGGATCTGCAAATCAGCTCTTGTTCGAACCGTTTGCCTAAACAGGCAGGGCAGGGGTTATCACTGTGTGGCTTCGGGGGCCTGCTTGTTCTTTTCCTGGACGATCTTGCGCATTGCATCGGCGAGAGCTTCAGCTGACTGGGCGCCAACCACCGCATATTGCATGTCGATGATGAAACACGGCACACCGGTCACGCCCATCTGACGCGCCTGTTCGATTTCGGCGGTGATGGTGTCGCGGTCTGCATCGCCGGCGAGCAACCGTTCGACCACGGGTGCTTCAAGGCCCACCTGTTGTGCTGCCTCAATCAACACCGCATCGTCACCGATGTTCTTGCCGTCCTCGAAATAGGCCTTGAACAGCAATTCCACCATCTGGTGCTGCGCCGGCAGACCGAGCGAACTGGCCCAGCGGATCAGCCGGTGAGCGTCAAGCGTGTTGGGAGACACCGGGATTTTATCGAAGGCAAAGGGAATCTCTTCCTCTATGCCTGCAGCGCGTATTCCGGCATAGGCTTGCACTGCGCCTTCAGCGCCACCAAACTTGTCCTCGAGATATTGCTGCCGGTCCTTGCCTTCCTTGGGCAGGGTTGCGTCAAGCTGATAGGGACGCCAGCGCACCTCGACGTCCATTTCGGAGCTGACTTCTTCGAGCGCGGCTTCAAGCCGGCGCTTGCCGATATAGCACCATGGGCACATGACATCGGAGACGACGTCAATGGTCAATGAGGGAGCAGTCATCAGTTCACCTTTCGGGTGTTTTCAATTTCAATCTCTTAGGGAGCTGCGGTCGTATCCCACCAGGCAGGCAGATAATAGCCGTAAAGCGGCGGTTTGCCTTCAGGTTCAGCGATGCGGCTGCGGTGAGCCACCCAGGACTTGCCGAGGTGAAAAGCCGGAATCACATAGTGGCCGGACAGCAGGACGCGGTCAAATGCGCGCACCGAGGAACGGAAATCATCGGCTGTGCGGGCGTTGAGCATCGCATCGATGGCTGCGTCGATCGCCGGACTGGCGGCGCCGGCGAAGTTGAACGACCCCTGCTGGTCGCGGGACGCTGATCCCCAGCGGTTTATCTGTTCCGCCCCCGGCGACAGCGACGACGAAAAGGCTTTCATGATCATATCGTAATCGAATGTCTGCGAGCGCTGCTGGTATTGCGCATCGTCGACAGTCCGGATCGACATCTCGATGCCAAGTGCTGCAAGGGAGCGCTGAAAAGCGATGGCGAGTTTTTCCTGTCCCTCGTTCTGGGTCATCAAGTCGAATGCAAACGGCTTTCCTCGCTCGTCCAGCAGCTTGCCGCTCTCAATTCTGTAGCCGGCCTCCTGGAGAAGCGTCAGCGCTGCCCGCTGCACCTTGCGGTCGCGACCGGATCCGTCGGTTGCCGGCAATATCCAGCTGCCATCCATAATGTCAGTGGAAACCGCATCGGGGAACGGGGCCAGGATTTCGCGCTCGCGGGCGTCGGCAGACTCGCCATAGCTCGACAGATCCGAGCCGTCCCAGAAAGAGTGAGTGCGCGTATAGGTGTTGTCGTAAAGGCTGCGATTGGCCCATTCAAAATCGAACAGCATGGTCAAGGCGCGGCGGACCCGAACATCGTCAAACAGCTGTTTGCGCGTATTGAAGACGAAACCATACATGCCGGATGGAGTTTGGCTTTCATATTCCTTGCGGACTATCTCGCCTGATGTGACGGCGGGAAAGTCATAACCGCGCGACCAGTTGGTGGCGCTGCCGTCCGGGTAGATTTCGAAAACACCTTTCTTGAAGGCCTCGAACTGTGCCGTTTCGGACAAAAAATACTCGACGGCAATCTCGTCGTAATTGTCGATGCCGCGTTTGATTGGCAGATCCCTGGCCCAGTAGTCTTCACGGCGCGTGTACGTGATGCGTTCACCGGGTTTGATTTCGCTGACAAGATAGGGTCCCGAGCCTATGCCGGGCGTGAGCGTTGATTGATCGAAGGTTTCCACATCGGTCGCGTGTTTTGGCAGCACCGGTGAAAGCGAGAGGATCAACGGAAATTCCCGGTTGGAACTGTCATTGAAGGTAAAGCGCACCGAGAGCGGACCGACCTTTTCCATGCTGGCGACCCGGTTCAGGCGGGTGCTGTAGGGCGGCCGTCCCTTTTCCTTGAGCAATTCCATGGTGAAGATCACATCGTCAGCGGTCACCGGTTCACCGTCAGACCAGCGTGCTGCGGGATTGATATTGTACTGGATAAAACTGCGCTCATCGTCCCATTCAACCGTCTCGGCAAGCAGCCCGTAAAGCGTGAATGGTTCGTCCTGAGAGCGCTGCATCAGCGTTTCATAAACAAGATTGCCAAAGACCGGATCTGCAAGGCCACGGGCGGTTGTCCGCATGCTCTTGACGACAAACGGCCGGACACTGTCGAACGAGCCGACGACGCCATAGGTCACCTTGCCGCCCTTGGGCGCTTCCGGATTGACATAGGGAAGATGAGTGAAGCCGGCTGGCAATGCGGGTTCGCCATGCATGGCGATAGCATGGACGGGTTCGGCGTGCGCACCCGGCGCGGCGCCGATCACTGCGCCCGCAACCACGGCCAATGCTCCCAGCAATTGTCTCATTCTCGATCCTCCGGGGGCTGATGCGCGGCGGCGATGAAAGATGACGCCGCCGCCGAATCCCGTTCAAAGGATATACGGGCCTCTTGAGACAGACCACCATTGACCGGGCTGGAGGCCATTTTTTTAGGCCGAACCGCGACACCGGACTGGATATTGAAGCCTTCTCGCGCTAACAGGGACGCGAAACAAGCCTTGCTGTTGCCGCATTTTCAATCGAGAAGGCGCGATATATACATGAGGGCGCAGAGTCCGCGCGAACCCTACGCTGCCCCGGGGCCGCATTTCAGGAGTATTGGAATCAAATGAACGCCACCACAAAGACCCTTTTCGCAGCTGTCATGTCGGTTGGCGTCGCCGCCGCTTTCATGCCGGCGACCGCTTCCGCTCAGGGTGCAAACCAGGGCTGGTACAAGACCTGTACCAAACAGGAAGACAATGATGTCTGCATCGTGCAGAACATTGTCACGGCGCCGACAGGTCAGTTGCTGACGGCAATCGGCCTGATCAATGTGACCGGCAAGGTAAACCGGATGATCCTTCAGGTGACGGTTCCAACCGCACGCTTGATCCAGCCGGGCATCAATTTGCAGGTGGATGGTGGCCAGGCCCAGCGTCTCGAATACGCGATCTGCATGCCGGAAACCTGCGTGGCGGAAGTGCTTCTGACCGACGCAATGGTCGCATCTTACAAGAAGGGTGGCGAACTGGTTCTGACATCAGTCAACTACCAGCGTACGCCGAACCCGCTCAAGATCACGCTGGAAGGCTTCACCCAGGCATGGGACGGCGACCCGATCGCGCAGTCCGAACTTCAGGAACGCCAGCGTCTGCTGCAGGAAGAAATGGCCAAGAAGGCTGATGAAGCCCGCAAGAAGCTTGAAGACGCACAGGCTGCAGCCAAGAAGAACTGATTGCCGCAGAATTGAAATGACAAAGGCCCGGATGCGCACCGCATCCGGGCCTTTACGATTCCTGCATAAAGTCCGTGTCGGTGACTAGGGAAGTCAGTGGCTGACGCGTTCCTTGGGCTTGTAGACGCCGTCCACCTGATCATCGAAGAAATTGGCCAGCTGCGGATGGCGAACCGGGTGATCGCTGTCATCAATCAGCAGATTCTGTTCTGACACATAGGCCACATATTCGGTCTCGTCGTTTTCCGCCAGCAGATGGTAGAACGGCTGATCCTTGCGAGGGCGAACCTTTTCGGGAATGGCGTTCCACCATTCCTCGGTATTGGCGTAGACCGGATCAACATCAAAGATAACTCCCCGGAACGGGAAAATCCGGTGCTTGACGATTTGTCCGATGTAGAATTTGGCTTGTTTGAGCTGCATGTCGTTCTTCCTTTGGCCTTTAAGATGGGAAGTTTGACCGGGAGTTCAACTGTTTGGTCTTGACGACGGTGCGCCGGGAACCTACCCCCTGCAAAGGCTGATGCATTGTATTAACAGCTCGCGCGGGTATCAAGTATGTCTGAAATCACTGGTCTGGTGTTGCCTTTTTTCGGCCTGATCCTGCTTGGTTACATTGCAGCGCGGATCACCAAGCAGCCGCATGAGGCGATGGGCTGGCTCAATACCTTCATCATTTATGTTTCGCTGCCGGCGCTGTTTTTCAAACTGCTGGCGCGCACACCTATCGAACAGCTGGCGCGCTGGGACTACGTTCTGACCAGCATGGTTGTGACCTATACCGTCTTCGCCATTGTGTTTGCCGTGAGCATCCTGATCCGGCGGGCACCAATTGGCGAAGCGACCGTGCAGGGACTTGCAGGGGCTTATGGCAATATCGGCTATATGGGGCCGGGCATCGCCATCCTGGCGTTCGGAGAACCGGCCGCGGTGCCGGTGGCTCTGATTTTCTGCTTTGAAAACATCATGCATTTCACCATAGCGCCGATGATGATGGCGCTCGCGGGCGGCGACCATCGCAGTCCCGGCGCATTGGCACTGGGCGTGATACGCAAGATTGCCTTTCACCCGTTCATCCTCGCCACCGTGGTTGGTGTTGGAGCTGCATGGCTGGAATTCGTGCCGCCTCTGCCGGTCGGCCGTCTGATTGACTATCTGGCGCAAGCGGCTGCGCCTTGCGCTCTGTTTGCCATGGGGGTCACGCTGGCACTGCGGCCGCTCAAACGGGTACCTGTGGAGCTTGGCTTTATCGTGCCGATGAAACTGATCGCCCATCCGGTAATGATGTATGTCGGATTGAGCCTCATGGGTGATTTCGAGCCGGTCTGGGTCTACACTGCCGTGCTGCTCGCTTCGCTTCCTACCGCCACCAATGTGTTTGTCATTGCCCAGCAGTATTCGACCTGGGTGGAGCGGGCTTCGGCCACAGTGCTGGTTACCACCGTGAGCAGCGTAGGCACCGTCTCGGCATTGCTCTGGCTGATCACCAGTGGAACCCTACCGCCTGACCTGTTCCCCGGCTGAAGCGGGATCTGCTTCTCGCGAAAGCGGCATAAATTTATATATATACTAATATTTCAAAGCTTTACAGAGGTTTCTTATATTCCACATCAACCGCGCGGCGCTTGAGATCTGCTGGTCTCATTTTTGCGCCAGCCCGGTGTCATGCCTTCGCGCATGGCCAAAAGCCTAAGTGGCGGGATTGCGGACAACGCTGCCAGTCCACCTGCGCGCAAAACCTGAACCGGCAGAAACGAGTTTAAAAGCGCCCGGTTGAGGAGATCCACTCCGGCTGTCCGGCTGGTCACGTCTGTGCGGCGCAAGCGATTGAACGCAAGAACAGCTTGCGGCGCGTTATGCGGCCCGCCTGCATCGACGATCGACTGGATCGCCTGCATGATGTCACGAAGGCCGAGATTGAGGCCCTGCGCCCCGATTGGAGGGAAAGCATGGCCGGTTTCCCCCACCAGCATTGTCCGCCCTTTGCCGAAACTGTCGGCAATCAGGCTCGACAGCGGCCAGGCCTGAACAGTGCCTTCAACTTCGACCGCGCCGAGAATGGAGCGCATCCGGGTTTCAACCTCCGTATTGAGTGCTTCGCGTGGCAAAGCAAGGATGGCGTCGACGTCTTCAGGCTTGACGGCCCAGACAAGGCTGGAGTGATTGCCGGGCAACGGCACTTGCGTGAACGGGCCTTGTTCGGTGTGAAATTCGGTCGAGGTATCTGCATGCCCGATGCTGTGGGCGAAATTCATCACAAGCGCTGTTTGCGGGTAGGACCAGGTCTTGACCTTGATGCCGATGGCCTCGCGCAGCTTTGAACCGCGACCATCAGCTGCCAGAGCCGAGTACGCCTTGACCAGCGTTCCGTCCGCCAGGGTCAGGTTGACTGTTTCATCGGATTGATCCGCACTCACCATAGGGCTTTCGAACCGGTCAATCAGCCCGGATTTCCGGGTGGCTTCCTGCAGCACGTCGAACAGAGGCTGGTTCGGGATGTTGTAACCAAAAGCATCGAGATCAATTTCGCTGGAGCGGAAGGAGACCGGCGGGGCCCGGAACAGCCGCTTGGTGCCATCGAGAATGCGCATGGTGCGCAACGGCGCAGACACGGGGCTTACGTGTTCCCAGATGCCAAGCCGGATCAGCAGTTCGATTGATTCCGACAGCAGGGCGGTCGTGCGGCCATCCTGCCGCGGTGGCGGTGGCGCTATAAAGGCAACGCGCCATCCTTCGGCTGCCGCCGCGAGTGCGGCTACTGATCCGGCCAGGCCACCACCGATGACCGCGATGTCATACTGCTCAAGCAAACCGTCGCCCTTTCGCAAATCTTCGCCCTTTCAATGTGTTGCCGATTGCCTTTCGGCCCCTCCATCCTTTACATCGCCAGACGAACGAACTCCATGGGATCATTTGGCGCATGTTCACGCCCCGTGCAAATACAGATCCGCTCGACGGCCGGTTTGATAAACTGGACCGGTTGGGGCGTATGATTGCCAAGCTGGCACGCCGTCCGGAATGGCCTGTGCTGGCGATGGTGATGCTGACTGCAGGAACCGCCTGGTGGTTCCTGATGTCGATGGCCGGTTCGATTATCCAATTCGAAGGCTCGCCGCGTCCGCTTGGGCCGGGAATGTCGATCATTTCGAAATTTCTTCCGGTGGAACCGGGATCATTTGCGGCCACAATCGCTGATCTGTGCCTGTCCGGTGATTCGCGCACTCTGGTTGCCAGCGGTTCTTTCCTGTCAGTTGCCCTGGCGCTCTTCGTCATGTGGTTCGCCATGTCCGCAGCCATGATGCTGCCAAACGCCGCGCCGATGATCCGCACCTATGCCGAAATTGCAGATACAGCCGCAGCACGAGGCGAGCCAGTGGTCCATCCCGCGGTTTTGACCGCCGGTTACGTCTGTGTCTGGGTGATTGCTGCCGTTGGTTTCACAATTGTTCATCTGTCCATCACACAGATCACCAGTACAGCGGCAACAGGCCCGGTCAAGGGCGTCATCGCCGGGGTCATCCTGCTTGGCGCCGGGCTCTATCAGTTCACGTCTCTCAAGCAGGCGTGTCTGACCAAGTGCCGCAATCCATTCACGACCTTGTTTGCCCGCTGGCAAACAAGTACACGCGGCGTATTCAGGCTCGGTATCGAACAGGGTGTCTGGTGCCTGGGCTGCTGCTGGGCATTGATGTTGATCATGCTTGCAGTCGGCAGCATGAATGTCGTCTGGATGGCGGCGCTGACACTGTTCACATTTCTGGAGAAAACCCGTGCCGGCCGGGTGACAACGAAAGCCGGCGGCGCGATAGTGAGCGTTTGGGGAGCAGCGCTGCTTTGGAGCGCATTGACATGACAATTGGGGTTTGAGGGAGACGACCTGTATGGCTGATGTTGAATGGGCATTGAAAGGTGAGCTGGTGCTTTCGTGCAACTGCACGGTTTTCTGCCCTTGCGTGATTTCGCTTGGCCAGCATCCGCCAACCGAGGGCTATTGCCAGACCTGGGCCGGCTTTCGGGTCGATAACGGATATTATGGCGACACTGACCTGTCGGGGCTCAATCTCGGACTGATCATGGAAATCCCCGGCTATATGAGCCGCGGCAACTGGACAGCCGGTCTGTTTGTCGACAAGCGCGCTTCAATCTACGCGACAAAAGCCTTCACCAAGATTTTCACCGGCAAGTCCGGCGGCACGACGTCACTGCTTTCCATCCTTGTCGGCAACTTTCTCGGTGTCCAGCAGGAGCCGATCAGCTACGAAGTCGAAGACAAGAAGCGCATCTTCAAGATCCCCAAGATCATTGATGGCGTGGTTGCTCCGATTCCGGGCAAGACCCACGGTGAGGACACAGTGATCTCCAATTCGGAATACTGGATCGCGCCAGAAATCATCGTGGCAAAGTCCGAAAAATCCAAATTGCGCGCCTTTGGCCGCAACTGGAACTTCGCTGGCCGTTCGGCTGAAATCTGCGCCCTCGACTGGAGCGGTCCTAATTGAGAATAAGCTGGGAGGCGTTGGCGGCATGAAGCTTCCATTCAAATATCGCCGCGTTCCGTACGCGGAAATTCGGGCGTTTTCGGTTCACATACTGACCGCCAGCGGATCGTTCATGGCGTTTCTGGCGCTGGTGGCGGCGGCAGAAGGCCGTTTTGTAGATCTGTGGTGGTGGCTTGCGGTCGCCATGCTGATCGACGGCATCGACGGTCCGATTGCGCGCAAGCTCAAAGTCAAGGAGGTTCTGCCGAACTGGTCCGGGGTTATGCTCGACAATGTGATCGACTACGTCACTTATGTGTTGATACCGGCGTTTGCGCTCTACCAGAGCGGCATGATCGGCGAACCACTTTCCTTTGTCGCCGCCGGCCTTATCGTGGTGTCGAGCGCCATCTATTATGCCGACATGGGAATGAAGACCGATGAGAATTTCTTTTCCGGCTTCCCGGTCGCCTGGAACATGCTGGTATTCACGCTGTTCGTGACGAACCCTTCGGAAACCGTTGCATTCCTGATCGTGCTGGCGGCAGTCATCATGACTTTCCTGCCGATCAATTTCCTGCATCCGGTTCGTGTGGAACGGCTTCGTCCGATCAACCTGACTGCGTTTGCAATCTGGTCGGTTTTGTCCGGGTACGCGTTGCTGCTGCATTTCCATAGCCCGGACTGGCTGATGTGGGCTGTCATGGCAACCGGCGGCTACCTGTTTGTCATTGGCGGGATCATGCAGTTGTTTCCCGGTCTGGGTCGTCGTCCATCTATCTAGGCCATTGTAAACACTGCAATTATTCGACTTTTGCCGTATTGGAGAATACCGAGATGAAAGCAATCCTTGTTTCAAAACACGGCGGTCCTGAAGCACTGGAATGGTGCGATTACAGCGTCGGTAATCCCGGGCCTGGAGAAGTGCGGATCAGGCAGGAGGCCGTCGGCCTTAACTTCCTCGACGTGTATTTTCGCACCGGGCTTTATCCTGCTCCAAATGGCCTTCCGCTGGTTCCCGGCAACGAGGGTGCGGGTGTGGTGACCGAGGTAGGCGAGGGCGTCACGCTATTTAAGGAGGGTGACCGAATTGCCTATGCCGGTCCCATCGGCGCATACGCTCAAGAGCGGGTGATCGCGGCGGACAAGATCGTCAAGGTACCGGACGGCATCGAACTCGATGTAGCGGCCAGCATGATGCTCAAGGGAATGACGGCCGAGTATCTGCTGCGGCGAACCTATGATGTGAAGCCAGGCGACACGATCCTTTACCACGCCGCGGCAGGCGGGGTCGGCCTGATTATCGGGCAATGGGCCAAGGCGCTTGGCGCCACCGTGATAGGCACTGTAGGTTCGCAAGAGAAGGCAGACCTGGCCGCAGCCAACGGCTACGATCACGTCATCAATTACCGGACTGAGGATTTCGTCGAACGGGTGAGGGAGATCACCGGCGGAAAGGGTGCGGATGTCGTTTATGATTCTGTCGGCAAGGATACATTTCCGGGTTCACTTGATTGTCTGAAACCGCGCGGCCTCTGGGCGAGCTTCGGTCAGTCATCGGGTCCGATCGAGCCTTTCAACATCGGGATACTGGCTCAAAAGGGATCGTTGTTTGTAACGAGGCCGACGCTTTTCACTTATATCGCCAGCCGTCCGGAGCTGGAGGCGTCGTCGAGTGCGCTGTTTGATGTCGTATCACGCGGGGTTGTGAAGATAGAGATCAATCAGCGGTACCCGCTTGCAGAGGCTGCGCGTGCGCACACTGACCTGGAAGGACGCAAGACCACCGGTACAACCGTTTTGCTGCCTTGAGCCAGCCACTGAATCGACTGACCGGATCTGGAACACTGTTAGGATAATCTTGAAAAAGCAGCCCAGCCCAAGCCTTTTTCGAAGAATCAAATTTCCGGTACATTGAAATTGCTTGTTGTTTTCAATCGCCACCCCCTTGTGCGACGCACAATAATTGCGTTTGATGGTGCAAAAGCTCGAAGACGTGGATGGATGTTGGCCCCTTGAATTTCGGGGCCATATGGTGAAGCTTGTTTCTTGTGCTTCCGGGCTAAATGCCTCAAAACTAAGCGGTTCCGAAGCCACGGAATTCAGGGGGTGACGTGCAAAATCTGCAAACCGAAACGCCGCTTTTGGAAACAAAGGGGCTGACAAAGATATTCGGGAGCTTGAGAGCCTGCGACGGCATCGACCTCGCTATTGCTCCCGGCGAAATCCACGCGCTGCTCGGGGAAAATGGCGCGGGCAAGTCAACGCTGGTCAAGATGCTGTTTGGCGTACTGGATCCCAGCGCTGGCGAGATTTTGTGGAGGGGTAAACCGGTCAGGATAGGCAGCCCGGGCGAGGCCCGCGCCACAGGCGTCGGCATGGTGTTTCAGCATTTTTCGCTGTTTGAGGCTTTGACGGTGGCGGAGAACATCGCGCTTGCGCTTGATGGCAACGTAGCAATTGACCGTATCTCCGAAGAGGCACGACGTCTTTCGCTTGAATATGGCTTGCCGCTCGATCCGTCCGCCCATGTTGCGGATCTGTCGGTCGGCGAACGGCAACGTATCGAAATTGTCCGGTCTCTTTTGCAAAATCCGGAATTGATCATTCTCGACGAACCGACCTCGGTGCTGACACCGCAGGAAGCCGACAAGCTGTTTGAGACGTTGGCCAAGCTGAAAGCCGAAGGGAAGTCGGTGCTCTACATCAGTCACCGCCTCGAGGAGGTTCAGCGTATTTGCGACCGGGCGACGGTTCTGCGCCACGGCAAGGTCACTGGCGCATGCGATCCGCGACAGGAGACACCTTCCTCGCTGGCCCGAATGATGGTCGGCGGTGAAGTGGCCGAGATTTCCGGTGCAGGTCTCGGAGATCCGGGGGAGCTACTGATTGAAATCAATGGGCTGAGCGTGCCGTCGCGGTCACCATTTGCAGTGGCGCTCAAAGACATCGATCTGTCGGTGCGCGCGGGTGAAATTGTGGCCATCGCCGGTGTTGCCGGAAATGGTCAAAGCGAGTTGTTTGATGCGTTGTCGGGGGAAGACCTGACCAATGATCCCGATGCGATCCGTATCCGCGGTCAGGCAGTGGGGCGGATGGGTATCACGGACCGGCGGCTTCTGGGCTGTGGTTTTGTTCCGGAAGAGCGGCATGGCCATGCAGCGGTCACCGAAATGCCGTTGACTGCAAACCTCGTGTTGTCACGCCATGCCTCGGACCGCTCGGTATTTTTGTCCGGCGGGCCATTGGGGCTGATCAATACGGATGCCGTGGCCAAGGCTACCAGGCGCATCTGTGACGCCATGGACGTTCGCAAATCGGGCGAAGACCCGGCCGCGGGTTCGCTTTCGGGCGGCAATTTGCAGAAATTCATCGTCGGGCGTGAGCTCGATCGGCAACCCGTTGTGCTGGTGGTCAACCAGCCGACCTGGGGCGTTGACGCCGGCGCTGCAAGCCGCATCCGTCAGGCACTGATTGATCTGGCCAAGAGCGGCTCTGCTGTCGTGGTTATCAGTCAGGATCTTGATGAAGTCTTTGAAATCGCAAGCCGCATCGCAGTGATAAACGAAGGGCGGCTGTCCGCTGCTGAACCTGCTGAATCGATGACACGCGAACGAATCGGATTGTTGATGGGTGGTTTTCACGATGGAACCGGCCATGATCATGCGGAGGCTGTCCATGCGCATTGAACTGAAAAAACGCGAAAACATGTCCTCGCTGTTTTCGATCCTGTCCCCATTCATCGCACTCGGACTAACTCTGATCGCCGGAGTAATCCTGTTCTTGTCGCTTGGCAAAGATCCGGTGATGGCACTCTACAGTTTCTTCATCGAGCCGCTGACCGAAGTCTGGTCACTGCATGAGCTTGCGATCAAGGCGGCGCCGCTGATCCTGATCGCGGTCGGTCTTTCGATTTGCTACCGGTCCAACAACTGGAATATCGGAGCCGAAGGACAGTTTATCATAGGAGCGATGGCCGGCTCGGTGCTGCCGGTGGTGTTTCATGGCTGGCAGTCGCCGTTGATGCTGCCTTTGATGATGATTTTCGGCATGATCGGCGGCGCCGCCTATGCCGCTATTCCGGCGTTCCTGAAAGCGCGTCTCAACACCAACGAGATCCTGACCAGCCTGATGCTGGTCTACGTCGCGCAGCTGCTGCTTGACTGGACCGTGCGCGGGCCATGGCGAAACCCGGAAGGCTTCAACTTTCCTGAAACCCGCAATTTCGCGGATAATGCCGTGCTGCCCCGGATAATAGAAACCGGCAAGACCCATTGGGGCTTTGGCTTTGCGCTGATCGCGGCCATCGTACTGTGGTTTGTCATGCGCAGGACGCTAAAGGGCTTCGAAATCACGGTGCTGGGCCAATCGGCGCGGGCAGGGCGGTTTGCCGGCTTTTCCGACAAGAAAATGGTGTATTTCGCTTTTCTCCTGTCCGGCGCCTTGGCAGGCCTCGCCGGCATCTCTGAGGTCTCGGGCGCGATCGGGCAGCTGCGGCCAGTGATTTCGCCCGGTTATGGCTTCACCGCCATCATCGTGGCCTTTCTCGGACGGCTTAATCCGCTCGGCATTGTCGCTGCGGGCCTCATTCTGGCGCTGACTTATCTTGGCGGCGAGGCGGCGCAAATCTCGATCGGGATCAGCGACAAGGTCTCCCGCCTGTTTCAGGGGCTTTTGCTGTTCTTCGTCCTGGGGTGCGACACGCTGATCCATTACCGCATCCGGCTTGTCTTCGGGGCGACACAGAAAGGGAGTGCCGCCTGATGGACATGACCCAAGCGATCATTCTGACCATCATGACTGCGGCCACTCCGCTCTTGCTTGCTGCCATCGGAGAACTGGTTGTCGAACGCTCGGGCGTTCTCAATCTGGGCGTCGAAGGCATGATGATCATGGGCGCGGTATCAGCCTTTGCCATCGCCCAACTCACCGGCTCTCCAGGGCTTGGGGCCATCGGCGGATTGGTTGGCGGCATGCTGTTTTCGCTGCTGTTCGGATTTCTGACCTTGACGCTGGTCGCCAATCAGGTGGCAACGGGCCTTGCGCTGACAATCCTCGGCCTTGGCCTTTCAGGAATGATTGGCGAGTCCTTCATCGGGCTTCCCGGTTTGAAGCTGGCCTCAATCCCGATTCCGATCCTTTCGGACATTCCTTTCATCGGCCCGTTGCTGTTTAACCAGGATCCAATCTTCTACACCTCGATCATTGCGGTTTTCGGCGTGAACTGGTTTTTGTTCAAAAGCCGTGCGGGCCTCAGGCTCCGCGCCATCGGTGACAGCCATACCTCGGCCCATGCGCTTGGGGTAAAGGTGGTCCGCACCCGCTATCTGGCGGTGATGTTCGGCGGTGCTTGCGCGGGTCTCGCTGGAGCCCATCTGTCCATCGTCTACACACCGCAGTGGGTGGAGAACATGACAGCCGGACGTGGCTGGATCGCATTGGCTCTGGTGGTGTTTGCCTCATGGCGGCCGACCCGGGTGCTGGCAGGCGCATATCTATTCGGCGCGGTCTCGATCGGGCAGTTGCATGCACAGGCGCTGGGGCTTGGAATTCCATCACAATTGCTGTCAGCTCTTCCCTATCTCGCCACGATTGCGGTACTGGTGATCATATCGCTGAATCGCAGGATGACGCTCATCAATACGCCGGCCTCGCTCGGCAAATCCTTTGTGCCGGAAAGGTAGACAAAAACCCCCGGCATAATGTCAACGACCAACCAGACAGGGTGAACCCAATGAAAAAGACACTATTTCTCCTTGCCGCGGCCACTGCGCTCGCCGGCATCGCCGTTCCGGCAAATGCTGCAGGCATGGACAAGGTCAAGGCCTGCTTCATCTATGTTGGCCCCGTGGGAGACTTCGGCTGGTCCTATCAGCATGATCAGGGCCGCAAATTTGCCGAAGAAAAACTCGGCGACAAGCTTGAGACCGCATATCTCGAAAGCGTGCCGGAAGGTGCGGATTCCGAGCGCGCCATCGAGCGCTTCGCGCGCTCGGGCTGCAACATCATCTTTACCACCTCGTTTGGCTACATGGACCCGACCAACAAGGTCGCCAAGGACTTTCCGGAAGTTAAATTCGAGCACGCCACCGGTTACAAGCGCGAGCACTCGAATGTCACGACCTACGATTCCCGGTTTTATCAGGGCCGCTACATCCTCGGCCAGATCGCTGCCAAAACCTCCAAAGTCGGCACCGCAGGCTACATTGCCTCGTTCCCGATCCCGGAAGTGATCCAGGGCATCAATTCATTCATGCTCGGCGCGCAGTCGATCGATCCGGACTTCAAGGTCAAGGTTATCTGGTCCAACACCTGGTTTGACCCGGGCAAAGAAGCCGATGCTGCCAAAGCGCTTCTGGACCAGGGTGCCGATATCCTGACCCAGCACACAGACTCAACCGCACCGATGCAGGTTGCGGCCGAGCGCGGTGCGCATGCATTCGGACAGGCGTCCGACATGTACAATTTCGGCAAGGAAACCCAGTTGACAGCAATCGTCGACGATTGGGGTCCTTATTATTTCGAGCGTATTTCCGCGGTGCTTGACGGAACCTGGGAACAGTCGGCCACTTGGGGCGGCATGGCCGAAGGTCACGTTGTGATGGCGCCTTACACCAACATGCCCGATGACGTGAAAGCCATGGCTGAAGAGACCCAGGCAAAAATCACCTCGGGTGAATTTCATCCCTTCACCGGCCCGATCACCAAGCAGGACGGCTCGGAATGGCTGGCTGATGGCGTTGTAGCGGAAGACGGCGAGCTCGCTGGCCTCAACTTCTACGTCAAGGGCATCGACGACAAGCTTCCGCAGTAAGCTTTCGTAGAAAACCATATCTGCAACAAAGCGGGGGCGGCTACATTGGCCGCCCCTTCTTGTTATTCCCCGCGTCTTATCGCCATTATTCAGCTGGCGCAGGGTATCGTGTCATGGTCCGGGGCAGGAAACGGGCAGCTGGCGAGAAAAGGGAACGGATTATTGCGCGCCCGACGGGTTCAACCCGCGCGTAGATCCACCAGCTCGCGGCGATCGACAGAGCCAAGGCAAGCACAAACGCGCCCCACTTGCCGATTGTCGGCGCCGTGGCATTTATCAGGATGTAACCGGCGTTCTGATGGATCAGATAGAACGGATAGCTGATGCCGCCGAGCGCCAGAACCCAGGGGCCGGCCCTGAAGGACCGACCGAGCATAGCTGCCAGCAGAAACACGCTGATAATTCCGGCATTCGCCAATGCAACCAGTTGGGCGCTGGAGGCTTCACCCAACCGGGCGATAACATCAAGCCGCTGCACTTCGGCAGCATGAAACGTCATGATCAGAGCCAGACCGGCAACAAGCAGGCGCAAGCTGCTGCCACCCAGCGACGAGATCCGCCAAACCATCACGCCGAGAGCGAAATAGCTGCCATACTCGGTCAGAAATAGAAGCTCCACCGGGCGGGATCCCAACATGGTGTTGTTGACCATCACCAGCACCATCCAGATCGCAACAGCGGTGTCGGTGTGGCGGGGCAGGAAACCGGTGAACAATCCGATGACCACCCAACCGTAAAAGATGATTTCAATGACAATTGACCAGTAGGCACCATCCATGAATGACGATCCGAATATCGGTGCCAGCATGGTCAGATTAGCCAACCACTGGAAAATGTCGGTGCTGTAGGGAGCCTGAGCCCACCAGGTCATCATCAGGAATGTGATCGTCATCGCTATGAGATGCGCGGGATAAAGCCGCGCCAGACGACCGATCGAAAACGCATACCAGTCACGCCCGGACGCCGACCAGATAATGACAAAACCGGAGATCATGAAGAACAGATTGACACCGAGATAGCCCAGCGAAACCGACACACCCGCCGTGCCGTAGGCGAAATCCAGATAGCCGCCCTCCTGGGCGCCGCGATAAAGGAAATGATAAACCGCCACTGTCAGCGCGGCACCAAAACGCAGCAGATCCAGCAATCCGTTCCGTTGGTCATTGCTCTCGCCTGACCGGGCTGGTGATTGGTAATCGCGCATCGTGATCTCCTCTGGAGGAGCCAGGATCATAGCGCAAACCAAAACACCGGGTCTGATAACCCGGCGTTAAGCTTAAGCGTAAAGGTTAAGTCTGGTCCGTCTTAACGTACATGCATCAATTCAAAGTGTTACAGCAGCCTTTGCGCATCCAATCGGATGCGCGTTGCTGTAGGCTCAGACGAGGCCCTGCTTGCGGATATCGTCCCAAGCTTCGTCGAGTGTCTTCTTGGCGGACGCAATGAGGACGTCAACCTCTTCTTCGGTGATGGTCAGCGGCGGCGAGATGATCAGCGAATCGCTCACCGCGCGCATCACCAATCCGTTGGTGAAGGAATGATCGCGGGTGATGGTGCCGACCTTGCCGACCTTGCCGAAGCGTTTCTTCAGGTCGTTTTCGTCGGGAACCAGTTCCAGCGCGCCGAACATGCCGATCCCGCGAGCCTGACCGACCAGCGGGTGTTCCTCCAGCGCCTTCCAGCGCTGCTGGAAATAGGGCCCGATATGATCGCGGACTCGCTCGACCAGGCCTTCGCGCTTGATGATGTTTATATTGGCGATGGCCGCCGCGCAGCAGGCCGGATGGCCGGCATAGGTGTAACCATGGAAAAATTCGACGCCATCGCGATGCAGGACTTCTGCAATCTCGTCGGAAACCAGCACGCCACCCATCGGCAGATACCCCGAAGTCAGGCCCTTGGCGATCGTCATCAGGTCAGGCTTCATGTCGTAGTAGCCGGAGCCGAACCATTCGCCTGTGCGTCCGAAGCCGCAGATGACTTCGTCGGAGATGAACAGGATGTCGCGGCTTTCGAGGATGCGTTTGACCTCGGGCCAGTAGGTGGCGGGCGGGACGATAACGCCGCCGGCACCCTGGATCGGCTCGGCAATGAAGGCGGCGACATTTTCCTCGCCAATTTCCTCAATGGCGCGTTCGAGTTCGCGCGCCGCCCAGAGGCCGAATTCATCTTCGCTCATGTCCGTCATCATGCCTTCGCCGAACCAGTAGGGCTGGGCGATGTGATGGATGTCCGGGATCGGCAGCCCGCCCTGGGTGTGCATGGCGCCCATGCCGCCGAGCGAGGCGCCGGCAACGGTGGAGCCGTGATAGGCGTTCTTGCGGCTGATCACCACCTTCTTGGATGGCTGACCCTGCAGTGCCCAATAGGTGCGTACCAGGCGCAAATTCGTGTCGTTGGCTTCCGAGCCAGAGCCGGAATAAAGCACCATGTTGATGTTGTCTGGCGCGAGACCAGCCAGCATTTCCGACAGCTCTATCACCGGCGGGTGCGTGGTCTTGAAGAAGGTGTTGTAATAGGACAGCTCGCTCATCTGCGCGCGCACCGCCTCGACGATCTCCTGGCGGCCATGACCGACATTGACGCACCACAGCCCGGCCATGCCGTCCATGATGCGATTGCCGTCAGTATCCCACAGCCAGACGCCGTCGGCCTTGGAGATGACCCGTCTTTCGTCGATGCCCAAGGCGCCATGATCTGTAAACGGATGAAGGTGGTGCTTGTGATCGGTAACCTTGAGATCATGGGAAGACACATTGACGCGCATTGTTTTTGTCCTGATTGTTTTTTCAGAGAGGCCGCGATGAAATCGGTTTGACCTTTAAGTGAGTGTGTGCACAAATTTTCGATGCGGACAAGCGCCGCAACCTCTGCCGAATGCATGTCGCACTCAAATGGATTCATTTGGGTGGTAAAATGCATGCATTGGTTTAAAGCGTTGCAACGTCTTATGCGCGCTTGTTTAAATGCGTAAAGCTGCACTGCAGCAACTGGAAGTCCTGAAGGGGCATGGTGATATTATGCGCGAGAGCGCCGGCACGGAAAACCAAGACAAAATCCTTCCTACAAATGAAGAAGCCGAGCGGTTCCTGGCCGACAATCCGGACATTGAATCGGTCGATTTCCTGATTCCGGACATCAACGGTGTCATGCGCGGAAAATGGGGCCCGACTGAAGCCTTGAACAAGGCCTGCTATCCCGGGATCAACATGCCTCTGTCGATTTTCGGCCTCGATATTTGGGGCAGGGAAGTCGAATCAACCGGTATTCATATCGAGACCGGCGATACCGATGGCTATTGCCGGGCAATTCCAGGGCGAATCAACCTGGCGCCCTGGGCGCCGCGGCCTTCTGCCCAGGTGCTGATGTCGATGTATACCGAAACCGGCGAACCCTGCACATACGATCCCCGGAATGTGCTGCAAGGCATTGTCGACCGGTTCACGGCCAAGGGCCTGCGGCCGGTGACGGCATTTGAGCTTGAATTCTATCTCGTCGACCCGGCCGTTTTCCAGCGGTCCGGCCGCATGGGCAAGGATCTCGGGCCAGGCCCCGAACAGCAACAAATGTATTCGCTGTCCGAACTGCGCGGCCAGAGTGACCTGTTCGCCGAAATCCGCGCCGCAGCGGTGGCGCAAGGCCTGCCGATCGACACAATCATCAAGGAAGCCGCACCTGGCCAGTTCGAGGTCAATCTCAAGCATCGTGACGATGCCATGGCGGCTGCTGATGACACCGTCCTGCTGCGCCGGCTGATCAGTGAATCAGCTCATAAGCACGGACTGCGCGCCACCTTCATGGCCAAGCCGTTTCTTGAATGGCCCGGCAACGGCATGCATGTTCACGCAAGCGTTCTCGATAAGGACGGAAGCAACATCTTTGCGGGCGAAGCTGGCGATTTGCGGCTTCAGCATGCTGCAGCCGGTCTGCTGGAGACCCTCAAGGATACGTTGCTGCTTTATATTCCCGGGTTCAATGGCTATCGCCGCCTGCAACCGGGTTCCTATGCACCGACGCGGATCGCCTGGGGCCGAAATAACCGGTCCGTCGTTGTTCGGGTTCCTGCATCTGACGACAAGGCCCGGCGGCTTGAACACCGCATGTCCGGCGCTGACGCCAATCCCTATTTCGTTCTGGCTGGCGTTCTGGGCGGGATGCTTGAAGGCCTCGAGAATGAAAAATTGCCTCCACCGCCGGTGGAGGGCAATGCCTATAAAGTGGCTTTGCCGCAATTGTCCGATGACATGGATGATGCGATTGAGGATTTCGAGCAATCAGATTTCATAGGCCGTTTGTTTGGAACGGAGTTGCGTCATATCTTCGCGGAGATCAAACGCGAAGAACTCAAGGCATTTGACAATGAGATCACTCCGCTGGAACGGTCAACCTATCTGTAAAAAAGGCTCTCGAATGCCGCGTCAAAGGAAATTTGGTTTTAGGGAAGACCTTGTTGCCAATGTCGCGGCACGATTTGACATAGGACAAGGCAACAGCCCGGAACTTCATGCGACCATATGACTGCCTTCCAAAATTCGGTTTCCGGGTTGACGCAGGCCATGATGTTTCGCATGTTGGAAGTGACACATAGGACTAATGCAATGGATTTTGAAGCGTTCTTCGAGGAAAAGCTTGGTGGTCTGCACGAAGCAGGGAATTACCGGGTGTTTGCCGATATCGAGCGTCATGCTGGCGGTTTCCCGCGGGCAACGCGCTATCGTGC